>Ga0209512_1000303_pt1 | contig 91279 bp, 106 predicted proteins | sample frozenSSSSmetaG_FD_184142 | JGI IMG/M metagenome (GOLD analysis project Ga0209512, IMG submission 184142) | Glacier valley bacterial and archeal communities from Borup Fiord, Nunavut, Canada, to study Microbial Dark Matter (Phase II) -... | ecosystem: Environmental > Aquatic > Freshwater > Ice...
TAGAGCTTAATTAAACATTCGATTAAATTATCACGTGACTATGTATCTCTATATACAGTTTTGAGTGTTAAGGTACTTGTGTTATGGCATTTACGCCATTATGGCATTTACGCCACGACCTACGTTATGTACCATAAACTGCACTAATGACTGAAAATGCGGCAGAATCAAAAAGGTGGCACATTAGTCATTTTCGATAATTTGGGTGGCAGAATAGTCATTTCTGATAATTTGGGTGGCAGATTAGACATTTGCCGTTCTTCATATTCACGGTTGCGGGGAACGCGCGTAGACTTATGGCGACATACTGTATATGTATTAGGCATTATTTAATGGTTAATTAGATAACTGACGTCTAAATTTTCTTGTTCTTAGGTATAATCGCCACCATAATGGATAGGTAGATGGACTGCACGAACGAATACGATGTGCATACAATGTGTTATACTAAGCTATTAAAGAGTTGATAATTACTAAGTCAAGTTTAGATTAAGAGAGTACTCATATGAGTATTTGAGTAGCTGAACAAGTTGAACAGATGCACGCAAGGATCCATTCCGATGCAGAGATCTGACAGAGTGAAATTGGTATCGAGTACGCCGCCTTGATCTCAGGAGACTATCCATCATCTGCTCATAAAGCTCGTGAAATAACGCCGGCCACATGCAACAGAGATCATCATGCCTCAGACGAGCCGGCTCGCCCAAATACCCTTTGTAGAGATCGTCTCCAGACCCCTTTCTCCCCTTTACCTGGTTCATTCCGTCTTCTGGCCAAGGAAACTTCCGGCTCGGTGCCTTTGGGCGGCCATTCTCCATCTCTCTTCCAGCCCTCTACACAACTGCTCACTATGGTCTGGAGATTTATGGGGCAGAACGGCGTCTGTGATTGTAAGATGACCTTGTCGTAGATGGTGCTGTAGGCTCGCGAAGTGATATTGCGCCGCATCGGCGTATCTGGTGGCAGTAAGGGCGGTGCAATCGGTAGAAGTGTGTCCAGGATAGCTTCGTCTTCTTCTTGGCACTCATCCGCGTTCTCAATCGACTTCTCGGAGTTGAAGCCATTCGGCGAAACTGACGAAAGGGTAGTTCCTTTGGGCCTTCTTACAATTCGTGCACCCGTCCATTTGTTCCTTCTCGCTACAAAACAGCGCAGACCCTCGTTGTAGGCTAACTCGGCCTCTAGTTTGCGCTGCCTGCGCAGTTTCCTCCTCTCCACTGATTTCCGCATCTCACCTACACCACCGTCTGGGCTGTCGAAGCGAAAGGGGTGGGTGTGATTCTTCGACAATTTCCCCTTTGTTGGTTTCTCGTTCGCTGTTGTTGAGACGGTGGTGTTGGTTTTTGTGTGAGTGTCATCCTCGGCTTCGCTATTCGAGAACTCACTCAGCCATTCTGCACGTTCTACCCATTCCATTGGTTCACTTGGATCCTCTTCAGGTAGTGCCTCGGATGGTTGGAGCGCCGTCTCGTCCACCTTGTCTGGAAAGCTCCAATCGGTCCGCACTTTCGCGGCAAGGATATTCTTGATGGCTTCCTTCTGTTTCAACCGGTCTTTGCTGGTCAGATCTGCTTCGTACTCTGTGAGTGCCGACGTTGTGGCCATTGACCGATGGCGGTGTGCGGAACCTGGACCATGGGAGAAGATCATGGTGTTCGCGCCCGACTGTGGGAAGGATGTTATGAAGTCGGAGTTGCTGAGAATCGGCAGGTTGGACTTAGGGACGTGCGGAGGGTTGATGGGCAGGACATTGGAGGTGGACGAGGGGACGAAGAGTGCCCGTGGTGCTGGTGCAGGGGAGAATGATCGTATGACGGATGCAGGATTGGTAAAAGTACCTATATGTTGAAGAAAAATAAATAGATTCAGCTTCAATATACATACCGTCGACAGTATTACATGTATGTTTGAATGAATGGGATGACAAGGTAGAAGGCAATGAACTCAGATGAACTCACAGTGAGCTTCGTCGGGAGCTTGCGGTGTGGTCTCGTGAGTATGTGCAGGCTTGGCCTTTGTCGTAGTTGACCGGTCGGTATGGCCGCTGCTGTCTACACTGTGTCTGTCGTCCCTCTGAGTCTGGAAACTACTCTGGGTCGGCGTGGACAGCCCGAGCGTGTTCACGTCGGCATTCTTATTTGGCTGCTCCGACGACTCTTCTGGCAATGGCGACGGGGATGAGGATGGGGATGAGGATGTCTTCATAGTCTTCATAGTCTTGGCGTCCATGTCCATTTCCATGACCATGACCATCTCCTCAGGACCAGGTCCAGGGTCTGTAATGGTGGTATCGTCTGACTGTCCTGACGCATTCGCATTCGCATTCGCATTCACCTTTGACTTTCCTGTTTTCAGCATCTCTGGGGGATGGTGCCGTGACAAGAATCTTGGCCTGAGGGGAACAATGTGGGGTCGAGAGTCGCGAGTATGTTGGTATGGTATGTAGGTAGATACTTGCTGTACCTACAGTAGAGTAAAGTACAGTAGAGTAGAGTAGTGTAGAGAGTATTTCAGCCTTTGACGTGTTTTATGGCAACATTGTTTTCAATAGAGGATGACGCAGGATAAAGAGAATGAATGAATAGAGAGGTATTCATGTTTGCGACTACAGTAGTACTCTCTCTACTACTGGCCCTTTTCCTGCCTCGTCCTTCTTCGTCCCTTGTGTCGCCCGTTCGACTCCCCAAAGGGGTTCGTAACGTATGTAGCCTTTCTCTCCCTAGAGCACGGGTATATCGATGTAGCTAGTAGGTACTCTACTCCGCATTCATTCTATTCATTCTATTCATTCTATTCATTCTATTCATTCTATTCATTCTATTCATTCTATTCATTCTATTCATTCCACCTTCATAGGTGCATACATACATAATGTCACATCCAAAATCTGTGTAGATTTCTATGTAGATATTCTCTGTGTCTTATATTTATTACCAGGGCAAAGCTGGTGTTATTTGGAAGATACTCTATATATTTTGATTTATCTACCCAGATATTTAATAAAATAGGTACCTACCACGAAAGCAGGCTTGCACAGATCAATCATCACTTTTGAAGTTCCCATATGACTGGCATAGGGTACATCGATAAGGGAGGCATCTGGGTACATACCTACCTAGATGCTAGGTATATATATGCATATGCATTGTGCAATAGCTATGTACCTGCCCTACCCACATAGGAATCAGAATCGCTCCTCAGAATCCCATGCGCTATATTCTTGAAGTCGCCGGATCACTAAGATGCTTGTGCGCAAGGCTGAGCCATCGATCCCCTGGGCCTTGCACGCAAATGGAAAACGGTCTTGTGCCGTTTTGGTCTATTTAAATACTAATGTGCTCCAGTACCCACGATAGCAATTCAGGCCATTGCTCTCTCTCAGACCCATAGATACCTCTGAAGTAGTAGACTTCGTTATCCCATCCTATATATGCCATGCCCTTTATCTGTAATACAACGCCAAATCAGAGAAACGAATATCTGTTGCTTATTGGACTTCCTCAACCCTCTTGTTACTGCTCAATGCGCCCTTCGCAAACATGGCTCCGGCGGGACTCTCTAACCATTCAGTCGGCACGTTGATCTGATTCCCATCCTTATTGCTGATCCACCGCACGTACATGGGGTTTGGCTTCGGTAGTTCGCCTTCAAATGCCTGATCGGCCGCACTTGGGCCGTTCAAATCCTTTCGGCGAGCGTTTGTCTTCGGGGCTTGCTTCTTGAGCAGCTTGTTGATTGTTTCCATCTAGATAATTACTTCAGCATGCTATAGGCTTGAGAGCCCCATGGAATAGAGTTGCAGTACCTTCTCTTCTTCATTGCGTTTCTCACTCAAATTTTTCCTTCTGCGAGCCATTTCCGCACGACGCATGGCATGCTCTTCGGCAGTCAGATGCTTCTTGACTTGTACCTCTAGATGACAGTCAGTATAACATGATGCAGTAGCGTGAAAACAAAATATACCATCCGGCAAGGCGAGTAAATGCCCACTTCCTCCCTCCTCGAGTCTGGCCCGTTGCCGCTTTGTCAATTTGCTCAAGTCCGGTGTTGACGCTCTGCTTCCGCCGCCTGGTGTCTCCTCATCGCTATCCAGTTCATCTTCGTCCTCCTCCTCCTCCTCGACCTCAATCTCTTCATCTTCTCCCGTAGCATCTTCTTCCACACCAACCTGCATCGTTTCCTCGTCGTCTTCAATTTCGCTGTCGAGCTCACTCAGCTCCTCGTCATCACTACCGCCCATAGCTTCCTTGGCTTCCACTGATCTGACCTCCCTCTTAGCTGGACTAGGTTTGACAGAAATTACAGGCTTGTCTTTCCCAACCTTAGCGACCTTGATAATAGGAGGCGGTGGCGGAACATCCATGCCGTCCGCCTCTCCTTCGGCCTGGGCGTCTTCGTCCAAGTCCATATCATCGTCCTCTTCCGCGCTCTCACCGTCTGTATCCTCATCATCGACTACATCATCCATGTCCTCGTCCTCTTCCTCATTACTGTCGGATTCTAGGACATAGCTCTTCTTGACATTTCTTGCTCTTTTGTTTTCTAGGATCTCTCCGCCGACGAACTTATCTCTGCTGTTGACACTGATCGATTGACCAGCTCCACGAGCTTGAGCTCCGCCTGTTGCTGCTCGCAGTTTACTGGAAGGTACTTTCACGGTGAGACGTAGCGACTGCTGATTTGATGGGGAAGAGGGCGGATCGCGAGATAGGGTAGCCCGGGAGACTGGATCTGTGTCACGGCGCACGCGCGACATACTGTCAGAGCTGTCAGCAATGGCCTCTCTGGCTTTAACAGCCGCAGACCGACGGCTTCGGCCAGTCATTGTGCAATGGGTAATAATAATGAGAAAGTTGTTGCTGAGGTGATTTGAAAAAGATGAACAGAATTTTGGAAGGTTTGGCCAGGTCAAGTGGAAGTGACAGCGATGACGATCTCAGCGGGACGAGGCTGAAGTTTGGATGTCTTTGTGCGCGGGGGAGATTGTGTAGATGTGGGAGGAGGTTGGAGGCTGGAGACTGTGGTTGAGTTGCAGATAAAGGCTGCTGGCGCAAGAGGCGCAATTACCTTGCAAACTGCATACAGATACATAGAGTACAGATACATAGGTAGATTACATATGTATGGTCCCACTCCGCACGCTCTTGGCCACGACCATAAACTATTGGCGCAACGGCCAAAACGGCCATAATTGGATATAGTGATGTATTGAATATATCACATCCCGCAGCCTTCGTCCATGTCCACGCCACGAGACGACAGCCAAAAAAATAAACGCACGACTCACTTTTTCTGGCAAATGTCTCCTGTATTTGCGTGCTGTCTCCAAGTCGAACTCGTTGACACCCCTTCAATTCCTACCCCTTTCACCAGGCGGGTTTTCCAATCCTTCTCCAAGTTCTAAGCTGTGTATCCGGTCTCTTTCCGACGCTTAGGTGCAGTGCAGTGCAGTGCCGATGGATGGACGATGATCTATCAGAAAGGAGGTTTTTGACACGTAGGCTGTGATACGCCGTACACAAGACTTTGGAGTTTTACCGTCCAGCAATAGCCTCTCTCTCTCTCTCTGTGTGTGTAGAATACCACACCAGGATTTATCCTCTGAAGGGAGAAATGGTAGATTCGGCGTCGTCAATATACTCAGTACCTTTTAATAATAGTCTCTCATGAGTCGTGCCTTGACTCGGGGGTGCTGCAAGATTCAAGGATTACATCAGCATCCCAAGAATCTGGGGAAGAACGAAGCCAACCGAGGCATATGAGCTGCCGGGGACCGGGGTACCTGATCATACGAAGCACAGTGGAATATCTGAGAACATCGTAACTCCCGCGCATTAATGATTCTCGTCGAAATTCATCAATAGTCTATATACTTTTCATCCATCAACGCATAATGAGTGAGGCAGATTCAAAACCTAGACCAGGTGTGCCCTCGTGGCAGGTGCAATCAACCACAAAAACAACAACTGAAGGAGTGCCTAAAGATGACGATCAGTCTTCGGCCGCGTCTGATGTGGCCTCTAGGACATTGATTCTTGAGAATGCGCGGAAGTTCTTGGAAGAAGATGAAGTCAAGGATACAACCACAGACAAGAAGATTGCGTTTTTGGAGAGCAAAGGCCTGAATAGCGAAGAGATACACGAGCTATTGGGCATCTCGCGCAACCGAGAGGCTTCAAATCCAGACCCCCAAGTATATTGTAAAAGCTCCCCGAATCCGAGGCTTAATTGACACTTCGCAGTCTAAATCTACATCACAAATACCTCCTCAGCAATCCATATCGCAAGATGCTCCAGTCATCTCATCACAAACTGCAGCACTTCCACCACAGCCTGTCGCACAACCATACCGCGATGCACCTCCAATCATCACATATCCGGAATTTCTCACCACTCCAACCTCTCCACCACCTCTCATAACCGCATCTCGCCTCCTCAAGACCCTTTATCTCTTTGGTGGCCTCTCAACCTTTTTATATGGTACCACGACATACTTGGTTAAGCCTATGACTGAGGCGCTAGCCGACTCACGGCATGAGCTTGCAGGCACTGCGCAATTGCAGATCGACAAGTTCATCGAGAAACTCAAACCTTTGCTTTCAGAGATCCCACAGCCTATATTGGCATATGGAGAAAGGTATGATGAGAAAGACGATGATTCATCGGATGGCGATCCGACGGAACTGTTTCATCGTGACATTGGGGTCCAGACCTCACCTGGCATCTCTCGTCCTTCGACTCCCTCGAATCCGTTGCTGCAGCCTTCTACCGCCGAATTACACACGAAAGTTGCATCGCGTATTAGCAACTCTCTCTCTGAAGTTGATCTCTCTATTTCTTCAGAATTGCACGAGACGTCAAATGTTCAGACCGAGATCGACAACTTAAAGCAATACCTCGACACGTTGATGTACAATCCACCGGCCTTCTCATATGGCCCTGGTGTGGCATATGGGGCCAAGAAAGATGAAGATGATGAAATAGGAAGAGTTAAGAGAGAAATCAGGGCAGTCAAGGGAGTACTCTTGACGGCAAGAAGTTTTCCTGGGGTTGGTGCTGGTGCCCGATAGGCCGAAGAATGCTTGAAACAACAGCCATGGTGCGATATTCGGCGTATCTAGATACCATTATTGTATAACAATGCAGACACCGGCATACACTTGGTAGGATATGACTCAGCTTTGAATCTACAAATGTCCACAGCATCACAGCCGCGTTCATGTATCACCTGTCAAATACCTTTCACAGCGATTCCCAGAGGCACAAGGAGTCCCGATGGATCCTCTGTTGCCAACCACAGCCTCTACAATGCATATAACTACGTCACGTTGCACAACAGTGTTGATAAACACGTCCCATGCGTGCAAAATAATTCCTGGTTACAGATGGGATGAGGCGATGCTGTCATGTTGGATGCACAGGGCGATATGTGGCCGAGACAATGCACGAGTTGGACGACGGACAATGGGATGGATGAGTTCAATTTCTTAGCGGCCTGACCTTTCCGCTTGACTTATTACTCTATATAGGCACGACATTATCTAGGATCACGATGACGAGTTCCTCAAGGATTACATATATATGTACGTAGATAAAGTACCGCTAGCATATTAAATCGCATTTAAAATGGAGTCTTCTCTTCTGGGGCTTTGGAACACCGTCTCGGGAGTCGGGAGGCATGAATTAAAGGGGTAATCGCGTTGGTGTTACATACCACGTGATAACAATGCCTTGTACCAAAGTTGATAATTTTTACATGGAGACGAAGTAGCTAGGCACGGAATAGTAACGCAGAGAGAGCAGCGCCCTGTCTCGTGTTATGCAGACTGCAATCACGTCTATGACACCCACGATCCACCAAGAATATAGGAACACATATAGGAACACATACCCAAAACACATAAAACACATACTGTGCACCTCTGTGTACTGTGTAGTAGTGTTGTGTGCTCTTGTCTACTGAGCATCAGGTCAGTACGGGCTGTGTACCTACTGTTTCCTCTTCACTGCTCTACAGGCAGCATGTCTGTAGGTATGTAGTCGACCTGTGTTGGGCAAAGCATCCGTCGGAACCCCCCATCGGACATTTGACAGTCGGCTACCGCAGCCGGCCACAGCCTGCGCGGCCTCACCGACTTCCCGATTTGCATTACCTCACATTACACTACTTCTCGGCCATCAATTTATCTCTCGGGGTAATTCCAATCCATCGGTCCCAGTTTGACGAGCCGGTTGGATTCCAATGATGCGCGTCTCCGTCCATATTCTCCTCCCGGTGCTGGATGCGGTGGCCGCTGGCGGGATAGGGTGGGATTACTGCATTTTGCTGCATCATGCGACGCACTTCCTCGAGACATTTCCCAGGATTGACAGAAGATATATTCCTGGCGCCTGAGAAGAATGACCGGTTCGAGGTCATACATCTCATGCTTCCAACTCCCCCGTCTCATCTTCCTGGGGTCAGATCGGAGGATCTCTGTAGGTACCTGCAGTCTTATAATCATCATCTCATTCTGTACAGCATGCGAAAAATGCATAGCGGTCCGACTGGCCACTTTTGATGGTATATAGTCCTTTCGCGCTCCGTTGTATGAAAGCCTTATATTCTCCTCCTCTCCAGCTCATTGGAAGATCGATCAGCAGTCTTTATTTCTTCTCTTCATGATGCTTTCTTCTGCTCTCGTTGCTCTGGGCCTTGCCCAGCTTGCACTGGCTAAAACTGTTCGATACGATTGGGATATCACATGGGTCAGAGCGGCACCAGATGGCGTTGAGAGAGCTGTGATCGGAATTAATGGCGAGTGGCCATGTCCTCAGATTGACGTCGACCTCGGGGATACGGTGATAGTTAATATGTACAATGCGCTCGCAAACCAGTCGACGAGCCTTCACTGGCACGGTCTACATCAGTATGGAACAAATGAGATGGACGGTGCAACTGGTGTCACGCAATGCCCTGTGCCTCCGGGACAGTCGTTCACCTACGAATTTATGGCAAGCTTCGCATCATCTTTTGGAGGAATGAGCTCATTTTTCCTTCGCAGGCAGATAGACCTGGTACGTACTGGTACCATTCGCACAACAAGGGCCAGTACCCGGATGGCCTTTTTGGCCCTCTCATCATCCACGATCCTAATCCCCCATTCGATTTCGACGAGGAGATGACCTTGACTCTCATGGATTGGTTTCACGAAGAGATGCCTGATCTCATTTATGCCTATCAATCTCAGGAAGGGATCGCTGCAGACGGAACACCTGTGCCTTCTGGTGGTGGACTTATAAACCTCGGGAAGGATGTCAGGATCCCCGTCAAGCCGAATACAACGTATTATGTACATGTCATCTGTCCTGGGAGCTATCCTGGCCACGCTTGGATATTCGAAGACCATCCCATGACTACTGTGGAGATCGATGGCGTGTATGTGGAGCCTGTGCTCGTTAATGTTGGAGATCAACAAGTACGCATGGCTCCTGGACAACGACAAGGTGTTCTGATTACGACCAAGTCGACGACTGACAGGAACTATGCTATTTTCGATGCGCTGGATGCCAACGCGTTGTTCCGCTACAAAGGCATCAGTCCTCCATCGGACTACCCTTTTAATACCACTGCTTGGCTCGTATACGATGACAACGCTCCTCTACTTCCCGCACCAGATATCCAAAAGCTCGGCGAAGAATACTTTTTCGATGATGTTAACTACGTTTCCCTCGACGGTGAGCCAGCCCTCGAGCCTGTTGACCATCAGATTATCCTCGAAACTGTGGCAGCAAATATCAGCGGCATATCTCGGTATCTCTCCCAATCTCTTTTCTCCTTTTTGCATCTTGGTTTATAACTAACTTTTCATTCTAAGCTTCACGATCAATGACTATACGTATCTGTCACCAAAAGTCCCTACACTCTACACCGCACTCACGTTGCCAGAGGAATATCTTTTGGACCCTATGGTCTACGGTCAGGTCAACCCCATAATGATAAAGTACAATGAAATTGTGGAAATCATCATCAATAACCACAACTTCAATCTTCATCCATGGCATATACACGGTCATCACTTCCAAGTTCTTGAGCGCACTGGGCCAAACACTGGCATATGGCCGGGCACATACGGTGAATATCCGGTTGCACCCGTCAAGCGCGATACCTTCATGCTACAGCCCAACTCATATGCCATTATCCGCTTCCGCGCCGACAATCCTGATGAGTGCCCCTCTCTAGTGCCATAATCTCATAAGCTGACACAGAAGCACGCATCTGGCCAATCCACTGCCACATCGAGTTCCACACCGTCTCTGGCTTCGTCGCGACTCTCATCGAGGCCCCTGAGATGCTGGCTGGACGGCAGTCCCGGCGGCTCAAGGGCAGGGCCCTGCCCGGCGACCATATAGCGGCGTGCGAAGCCTATCCGATGTTGACAGAGGGAAATGCGGCAGGAAATACAGGAGACCCATTGAATTTGACCGGTGCGGATATTCAAGTGAATGTTGAAGGGCATGGGGCAATGTACCCGCCGCCTCCACCAGTGTATGCGGTTTAAGTGCATGCGACAAGTTGAGTTGAGGGTGGACGGAAGGATATTATGACGTGTAGTGAGTATAGGCAGAGGTTGATTCCATGTACAGCATTGGAGAGGGGTTTCTTGGCGTAAATACCCTTAATTGAAGAGTTCCAGAATCGGTTATTCTAGATTTTGCCATAAATTGCTACAAGTTATTAAAATACCACGTACAATCGTAGACTGGAGAGAACTGGGCATCCCTTCCGCCATGCCAACATAAGCTTGCGGTTCCTATGGATATTTGTCTCAATCGTACCAATAGGCATAGCTTGGAATTCATTGCCCTTGTCGCGTTGAGGGTGATCTTGAAGGGAAGCACCTGTAGTTTCGCGAGTAATTCAAGCTGGTATTGAGTCTATGTACAGGGAATGCCTAAGTACAAGGCGAGCGGCGGGATATTATTAAGCTAAATCCACATACTAAGAACAAGATGAGAAATTCTAGATTTCGGACACCCGTTAGTAGAGGGGGCTAACAACGCTGTGCGGGCAGAGCAGCGGGCTGACGCAGAGGATGTAATCTGGGGGCCTGTGCAGAATACCTGACCGAGCTGTCACCTCCCTGTGCGGCCTCCCCTAAACAGCAAAGTACAACGAAACGATAAAAATGAGAATACCTTGATAATTTCACTAAAATGCGGAACACAAATGAGATACATATAAAAATGGAGGCTAATACTCTATATATAGCTTTAAAAAGGGTTAGAATCTATGAACATTAACAGGTGCAGGCAGTCTTCATAGAAGAAGAGCTCGTTTAGAAGGCGACACCTAGGACATATATATAAGAGGTTATCTTCAACAACTAGGAATTTCTTACGTTTTTTAAAGCTTTAATCAAATGTAACATGTTAGTCATAGACATGTTAGTTATAGGTGGATTTGCAAGGAATTTGATTTTTATATAGGTTTGCTATAGTTACATGTAATTCAATTCAAATTTTATCGTCTCGCTGATTTTTATTGTTTCGCTGTACTCTGTTTAGGGGAGACCGCACAGGCCCCCCGATTAGCCTAGGCTCTATAATTACCTAAATACTTAAATATATAGAATCCTCACTTTAATGCCTTAATTTAATGCTCATGACACACAACTCTTAGCAATATATGTACAACACGATGTTCAATTAGCTAACTACTATAAGACTAATACTATCTAGCTAAAATACTCTTAGATCTATCTTCTCTTCACTTTGTCACAGCAGTACAGAGTAAGACTGCGGGGCCGAAAAAGGGGCTTAGCGTTAGCACGCTCTTTTCCGTATTAGCTAATGTCTCACGCTAAAAGTGATACAGAACTCGCTCCTAAAGTCATCTAAAAATTGAGGAAATAGAAAATGCAGACTTCCCTTAAAAATCCCAGGGCATATACTTCGTAGTAGACGTCAATGGCTGGCGTGCCACTATCATCTTATCGCGAAAGCCACTGTACATGGTCCGGGCATGACACGCTAGCAAGGTGTTATTCTAACCGCTTTCAGAAGCTATAAGAGATGGGCTTGAGGGGTAGCTTATGGCGTGCACTAAACCGCGTTGAGCATCTTTAAGAGAGATGTTGTTGGGACCGACGCCGTGACATTTGAACACCTATTTACAAGACAGATCAGATATCACTGGGTAATGCGAGTAATTATTCAAGCTGATATTGAGTCTATGTATGGGGAATGCCTACCTAAAGTACTAGAGTTTTGCCAAGCCCTGACGGCTTCATACACGTGAACCCCACATGACTAGTTACGGATCCTACAGTGAGAGGCTTGTAATATATGGCCTAGCGGGTTTGTGCTCAACTAGGTCTGGAAGGATGAGCTGAAAGTGGCATTGTTCTCCTCTTCCATTATCCCTTCTTTACTACGCTGAAATCGTGCATATATTCGGCCGCGACGTCTCTCATTCAGCATCGATCAATTTATCATACAACTTCCTATGACATGGCTGGTAGACTTTCAACACGTATTAGTCTTCGATGGGTGCCAGATGAACCTGAAGAGCTCACCGATACCCTCGTCATGAACGTTGGTGGCTATTTCATGGATCTCCGCGTGAACAAGGCAGACCAGTCCATCGACTGGGCAATGGCGGGCGAGCGACAGGTTTTAAGCAAGAATCCTCGTAAGTTCCCTACAGACGTCTATTGCCCAGTGATTATCTAACACATTTACAGTGAAATGCCGCTGGATCAAAGCAATAGACTCCCTCGGTCCATCGGACCCAGACGAAGGCATCTTCTCACCGCTTCCAAACGGCGATGATCTCGAGACCGGTTCCATGCCTTGCGCGCACAAGAACGATGCCGTCACAGATTATGAAGAGGTGTGGCACAAGCTATCTCTGGTGCCAGGACCGAAACGTGCTTGGATTATTCAGAGTGTTGAGAACAGTCCCCGTGGTGGCACGTTTTTGGGACGGGTGGCCGGGTCGTTCATGGCGTTACGAGAAAGTGAGGGTCTGCCATTTTCGGTGCGGAGTGAAGGTTTGGATGAGAATGCACAATGGAATGTGATATATGCCATTGGTCAGGTGGAAGATGTGCCTTCCTTTGCTGGAGTTGGCATTCCCGAGTTTGAGGGTGAGACGGATTGGAAAGAAGGCGATACAGTCTCGGTATTGGGCGCAAAATATATTGTACGAGCTTTCGAGGATCTCTCAAGTGAGATGGTATAAGCTAGCGATGAAATCTAAAACCTATCCTATCTGACACTGACTGCAACATAATTGTGAATCGTATAAAGGGAGTATTGTATATTCGTTAGGTGCCACATGCAATTCCATAGATTAGTACGATTCGACGAAAATGAAAGACTAATAGTACTAGAGGTGGCTTGTTTTGACATGAAACTATTTATTTTATTCCTTAGACTGTCCCAATCTCTGATCGCTATATCTGTTGATCCCATCAGAATCATAACCTTCATCAGAGTTGGCGTATGACCATGACGTCTTGTGCATCTTAAAGCTCATCTTTTCCATCACTCTTCGAGACTGGAACCTCAGCAATCGGCAAGCCTTTCTTAACCATGCTTGTCAAAATCTCATATACAACCTGTGCAGCCACCAATGCGGTCTGCTCACCTCTCCCATCGTAAGCCGGAGCAACCTCAACAATATCAGCTCCAACCACATTCAAATCCTCGATATTCCGTAGAATCTTGATAAGTTCTCTGCTAGTCCATCCACCTGGCTCTGGTGTTCCCGTTCCAGGAGCAAGACCTGGATCAATGACGTCGATGTCAACGCTCAAGTATACCGGAATCTCAGTTCCAATGCGCGTCATAATAGCTGAGGCAACGGCCATCGGGCCACCCATATCGTCCATGTCGTCGGCTGAAATACGGAGGAATCCTTGACGGTCGTCATCTTCATAATCTTCCCACCCGTCGCCCGATAAGCGTGTGCGTATACCACCATGTACAGATGAGCCGTTCATGATCAAACCCTCATTTGAGGCAATCCAAAACATGCTTCCATGGTTGTAATGTGATTGTTCTGACGTCCAAGCACTTGGATATTTCGCCGGATGCCAAGTGTCGAGATGAGCATCAAAGTGGAGCACAGCCACTGGGCCTCCATACACCTTGTTAAGTGCTCTTAATGCTGGAAGAGCAAGACTGTGGTCGCCTCCTAGTGACAAAATCTTTGGCTTTTGACGACGAGACACGCTCTGCCTTTGACCGAGTTCCAGATATGCTTCCGTCATTTGTCTGAGAGCAAGTTCGTTATCGAATGGCGAGACTGGGATGTCACCACAGTCATAGATTTTGGCCCATGATGTGTAAGGATTGAACCCAGCGCGAGGATTGAAGCCTCGGAACGTTGTTTGACGTGCTGATGCGGCACGGATTGCACGAGGGCCGAACCGTGCTCCTGGGAGAAATGTTAGTATTATGCAGAAGGATGGGACCTTTTAAATGTACCAGGCCGGTAGCTCACAGCTGTGTCAAAAGGGACTCCCAAGATTGCAATGTCGTATGGATCGTTCGGATGCGTAAGGCAAGTTATGTGAGGAAGATGTGCGAATGTTGAGATGCCGGAAAAGCCCCACTGTTGAGGAAGTCAGTCCTTGAGATTTTCCCAGACACAGCCAGGAAATAAGTACTTCAAATCCCCATTTCCATTGCAAGTCTTTTACTTCTGCCTCCCCGACAATAAATTGAGCATCGTTATCATCACCGCCGTGGTCATGTGCGACAACGGACTTTGATGCAAGCAATATGCTGCAAAGCAACGAAGCAGTAGAAGTCTTCAAGTGCATGATCAAATTACTGCTCGTTGAAGGAAGGATCAGATGGACAGATTGTTACTGGAACTGTTATGTTCTGACTTCCGCCAGAAGTTTTGAGAGATGTTAGAGCAGTGCGGGGAAGCTTCCGTGACGGCTTAGCCAGAAAGGGAAGTTATTGGAGATCTATATTCAGTTACGCAATCGGATGTTCTATTATAGATACGGCAAGCAACGGCTTTCGAATGCTGCCGAAGCGGCGAAGGATCTCGTGGAAGTATCCGAGCTACCGCCGTTATTTGAATCCCGAATTTGATGCAGAACTTCACAATAATGGGTCCCTTGCCCCCGCGATGCTACGAAGTATGTGAAGTAGATAGCTAATCTTGGAGCTAGGCTCTATCAAGCATTTACAAGAGATTGACGCGATGTTAGTATTTCCCGGCGTCAACGGAAGCTCGGTGAAGATGGTTGGTAACTTTGAAGGTGAAGTCGGGATATAATGTATTGATTGGAATTATATTTTTGAACGATAACAGTCTATATAATATTTACTTGGATGGATATATCGATATAGGATCTCTTTTGTATCACGTGGTTGTGGATTAGATAGGGTATCATCCTTATCTTATCTTGGATTTACGTGAGGAGACATGTAGAGCAAGTACCGTGATGTCGACGACGTTGCCTTACTTAACGGCTATCCTCACATACCTTGGAACCTATGCTGAATAATCCACATCTCCCCCTAAGTCTTTATTACATACCTATCACCATGGCTGATGGCGATTCAAAGACTCCAAAGACAGCTCTGCTTCCAAAGCCGAGGCGCAACAGGTCTAGAGGCGGCTGCACCAGGTGTAGGACAAGGCGCCAGAAGTGTGACGAGCAGAAGCCTGAATGTAACAGATGCCTCGAAAGTGGGGAATCATGTTCGTATACCGTCTCTCTACAGTGGGGAGGACGTAGCTTCAAATCTTCCTCGTTCGGGAGCAATTCCCAGATTAAAAAATACAGTATGTGGTGTTTGGAAGAGAGGACAACCAACCACTTCAGATATTCGTTAACATCGCATAGAAACTGAAGATGGCGCCTTCATCTACGTTGCGGCATCACCCAAGACATCCGGTCCAGATGCACCAAAGCCACCGTCACCGGCGTTGAGCAGGTCGCTTGATGCCCTCATATTGACAAATGTCACGGAAAGATCACTCCTACACCACTTTACCAGTGAAGCATCTCGCATCACTTCATGCCATCCCCAAATCCAGGTCGATTTCTGTCAACTCCTGATCCCTATGGCACTGGAGTATCCTGCACTTTTGTCCGCCATATTGGCACTCTCTTCCATCCACAAGACATCTTTATACCAGTCACAGGGCGAGCCGAACGAGATTATCACCCACAAGACGTCCAGCATTATCAAACTTCGCTCTGACCTCTCTCAGCCCAATGAGCGCATGAGAAATGCGGCACTTGCGACCATCCTCACGCTCTGTATGTGTGAGATACATTCTGGTGCAGATAAGCCGAGGTCATGGAGACTACACCTTGAGGGGGCAAAAGCTTTCATCGCATCAAACTCCGAAGAAACTCCTCTGACGAGTGCATCTTCCTTGCTAAGGAGATGGTATACTTCAATTGAAGCACTCGCAGCCATTACCGCCAAAGGATTACCAGCAGGTCAGCTCACCCCTGGCTCTGCTTCTGTTCCAGACCACGCTGAAGCATCGGAACAAATATTCCTGGACGACTACTTTGGGTTTTCAACAGATCTACCGGCTGCATTCAAAGAAATCGGAGCTGCGGCATGGGAGAGAAGGAGCACGCTACTTCAACATGACGCTTTCCAGTCGCTCTCGGAACTAGACTTTAAAGGAGAAGCGGACAGCCTCGAAGCCACTATCCAGGCCATGATTGACCGTGATCAAGTTTCACCTCCTAAGTTCTATCCTGGAGTCGAAGGACATCTTTCTTCGGATGCGATACACGAATTCCGCCTATGCAACGAAACCTACCAACATGCCGCTTTGATCCACATTGAGCGTCGTGTTAGACTTGAACCCAAGGAATCACCAGCTGTCCAACGGTCTGTCAGGAGGATTTTGGGTTGTGCACGCCAAATAATCCCGAAGACCGGATTGTCTCCTTGGATTGTGCTGACAATGCCGTTATTCACTGCTGGACGAGAAGCAATTGGTGAAGATCGAGTAATTGTAAAGGACTTGATGACTAGATTGTACGAATCTTTGAAGTTGAAGAACATTCGCCGATCGTTGGATCTCTTGGAGTCTTCTTGGGCGAATGACGATCGTCCATATCGGGCCCCGATCCAAGGTGATTCCCACAATATTCGCTCCAACAAACATTTATAGCTCAATGCTGACAATATTAGACGAGGAAGATTGCGATTTTATCCCATACTAGTAGCTAACTGTGCCTCTGCACACTCTGAGATAATCCTCAAGTCATGATACTTTGACATGACGTGGCGGTAAATAAAAATCAGTCTTGATATGTTGAGACAGCCAGTCCAGGTAGGCTATGGATTCTCTCTCAAGGAAATCAGCTATAAGTTTATAATTATCTCAGTGTCAGGCTTCGACTGATCAAAGTCGAAATACAGGACTGTGATGTTCTGGTTCAAGGACCGAGTGGCTGACACCACTGTTCGGGACGGCTCTACGTTTCGATATCAAATGCACGAGCCTTAATAACCTAAATTCTGGTAAGAGTATTCCTCTGATAGCACTATTCTGTCTTACAAAGGGATAGTTCTGCAGCACACTTTGTTTACTACGTGGGCATTGCGCAATTTGAATCCTCCGAGCACCCTCTAGGAAATTAAGACACCTGGAATTTGCACAACCTACTATGCGTCTACACCGGTTGCAAAAAACCTTCGACTTGGGAGGGAGTGAAGGAAGGTCTTGAAAAGGCATTAAGCACTATCCTCAAATCTATAAAATCTTCTTTGATATCTCGTCTAGACCTCACTAGAATATATAAGTGTGGTGCTTTTAAACAATCTCTCATTGTCCTTTTTTTCGGTGCTATGTGTCCGTTGCCATCATCACCATCCGCTTCATTGATTTGCCTCTGTACATCATTTCATGTTCCCGCCATGAGCGCATAATAAGTAAGCACTTCGTTAAGATTCATGATTCATACCAAAACGCCAACCACACAACACCGTCAACCAGTACTTCATTGGCCAACTCCTTCCTCCGTTTTCCCGACACCATATGCCCTTGTCATGGGACGCCATATCCCTTTCCTGATGCATCTCGACCGTGTTTGAACAACAACCTCCCGCAAGCATGTAAGCTCAGTTGCCGACATCAACGACAGGGATGGTAATTTTCATTCTCTCACCAACCAATCCCCGTCGATTTCTCCCTACACGTCCACGCCCAAGCCAGTTAAGCTTAAGTGCACGACACAACCTGTCCATCTTCTCTTGCGCTGCCTCATCTTCAACCATCCCTGTACTATATCCTCTTGCTCTCCCACCAGTTCCGCCACTCGCCGCTGCCGCCTCCCTTTGGGCTTTGACTTCACTGCCATCCCCAGGGATAATACCAACGGCAGAAAGAATGCTCATGCATTGCAGCATTCTACCTACGGTGTCCGTCACATGTTTCGAATCTTCAGCGTTAACTTCTCGCTGGCTGGATGTTGCTCCTATGCTACTTCCTGATATTCCCAAGTCGCCACCGGTCAGAATAAGATTGGGAGTATATGGTCTGGTATTTAAACTCTGAGTTTGGGCATAGACAGCTTCTCGCTGATCAAAGCTGACATTGCTTACACCACGGCTTCTGGCACCAACACTATCGCTGCCTGTACCACTCCCATTCAATAAGGTTGTGGATTGTGAGCTATAGGATGAGAAGGCGGGGTCGAGCGACATTGCAGTTCCTGGCCGTAGATCAGGCGGAGAAGTCGAAAGTGAAGAGGGATTGATAGGCGACGGACAAGGGAAGTTTATACTCTCCAAACTCAGACGGGAGAATATGGTCTGGAGGAGTTCGAAGCGCGGCAGAATCACTATGTCCCTATAGGTGGTAAGAACAAGGCGACGAATGGAGAGTAAATGATGAGCTGGCACGGGTGTCGGATTGTCGCTGCCATTCGACAGACTTGATATGGGCAGGGCTCCCCAGAATTCTCTCGCTGCCGCCTGGCTCATCAAGGGGCCCTGGCCTTCGAATTCAAGGTCCAGAGGCAGAAAGACAGCCTGTAGGTACGGAAGAACTGAAGTAAAAATAAAGAGCCACATCTCGACTAAATGAGGAATTAGGCGCTCATCGGATGTCCTGCGGAGTGTAGCGTCAATGGAGAGAAAGCCAGTGGTAAGAAGATCGCGGAGATCGTCGATTATAAGGTTTGGGGCGCGCTTGACGACGCAGCGTTGAATATGTGTGCTGGTTTTATCAATATAATGTATATAGATGAAAAGACGCTTGAGGTACTTACGAGACGAGCCTATTAAAATCTTCAATCGGTAGCCTCAAATCTTCCCCTTGAAAAACGGCGAACAACTTGCTCTTCAGAAGCGGCCATGCATCATCTGGACTCATATTATTCAACCCATATCTTCCCAAGTCCTGCAAATCACCCCCATAGATGCTGCTTGGATACGCTGTGTTTGGTAGTCCTGGATATGGTGATAGACCGCTTGTCGAGCCAAGCGATGAAGGCCCAGGCCAGTCTCCACTAGTCTCGCTTTCCCTTAAGTTGGACTCCTGAAAGCTATGATTAGCTGCGCTTTTCTCCTCTCTTTTCTTTTCCCGCAGTGCGCGTCCGCCATGGCGAAGATCGAGGCCACTCATCGACTTGCTGAAGCTCGTCGTCGCTGGGCCTGGACTGGGAGGGACATTGAAGTTATAAAAACTACTGGGCGCATGCGGATCCACAGGTCTAGAATTAGAGTTCGCAGATGACAATGGAAGATGATGATCATCCTTGCCGCTAAGCTTTTGCTTTTGGCGCGATAAAAAGTGATGTTTCTTCTCCTTTCCTTGTTCCTTTTCAACGATGCTTGGTGCTGCCGAGGTGTCGATGGCGCGGATCGTTGCACTGCTCGAGTTTCCTAGAGTGTACATACTGCTCGCGCCACTCATATTTGAGTCTACCAAGCTATGTGTGCTCATATTGGCCCTTTGGAGTTGATGGTTGCCAAATCCTAGTTTACTCGGGCTTCCCAATGGCTTTTCTTTGCTATCCTTCTCCTTGCCAAGTCCCGTCAATTTTCCTGGTCGAGAGAAAAGCTTGACTTTACTCTTTTCAGGCTTGGCTGGCTTCTCAGGCTCTCTGTATTGCTGCTGCTGTTGCATCGTATCGACGGTTGGTAGATTGGGGCTTGTCTGTGGACTACGTGCAAATACCACATTCGCAGCCGTCGCTGCAGGATTTACGCTACCGGCCAAAAGGCCGTTGCGATACACTTGGCCACCCTGTGCTGGCCCTGGAGCTCCTTGAGGCGCGCCAAATCCACTATGGCGCTCCCCCGACGCCTCAGTCAAGCTCAGCAGGGGAGGGCTTACGGGCCCCCGCGACGGCCGCCGTTGCCCATAGACGTTCTCCAGTGGAAGTGTCTGGCTGCGCTTCCGCTGATGGTTCTGGTGTTGCATAGCTGCTTGTGCGGCGATCTGGCTCGCGCTCAATCCAGACTGCTGTGATGGCGGTGGCTCCATCGCACCAGAGCCGCCGCCGCTCGGAATAGAATTCAAATGCGAAGTTGTTGGTAGAGAGGGCTCGAAAAAGCCTTGTGAATGTGCGTGTCTCCGCTGTTGCACACGGAAGTCGTGAAGAGTGGATTTTGGGGGAAACCGTAAGGGCGAGCTTGAACGAAGCGCCTCAGAAGGTTGGATATATGGAGTGGATGATTGATGAGCGAAGCTTAGATTGCTGGAGCTTGAAGTCAGAATTGGGTATCGAGAGTCATGAAAGGAGTGCGACAATTGAGATGAAGGCCGGCCGGGCGACACATTATGGGGTTTGGCTGCGGCGCTTCGAAGTCGAAGTGCTGTATCCAGGGTTGTTGTTGGTGAGATTGGTTCAGAATCGACTGATGCAACTTTTCGAAGCTGTTGGCGCGTTTGCGAAGGAGCAGGCACAGAAGCAGAAGCAGAGTCAGAAGCAGAAGCAGAAGCAGAGTCAGAAGCAGAAGCAGAAGCAGAAGCAGAAGCAGAAGCAGAAATTGACAAGCTGGTGATGGTAATGGGATTGAAAGCTCCGGGTGCTCGCTGGCCAGTATCCGATGAGGCTGAAGTTTGCATAATTAAGGGTACGCTGTTTCAGACATGGATCTGGGGGGACAAAATGGTGGGGTAGCAGGCGGAGTGAACTTGTTGTCGCTGCAATTTGCTTTTCAGAACATCGCCTGGGGTGTTATTGTTGTCGTGATCGTCGTGATCGTCGTGATGGTCGTGGTCGTCGTGGTCGTCGTCCTCGTCGGTCGCCCGTCAGAAGTTAGGAGGTATTCAGCCGGTATGTATTGTCAAGATGCATACAAGAATACAAGTATCCAAGCATACATACATATCATGCACGCATACGAGTAGTCGTACTATACCGACGGGTCTCTACATACCTTAGGTACCTAGTTTAGCTAAGCTAAATTCAATGCTTAAGTAATAATAGCTTATTTATAGATTCCATATATTCTACTAGTATGGTACGTCTTTTAGTCCTTTTTCCTCTAGCTTCAGGTTTCTCTGCCCTGCACAGAAGAAAGTCACTTTCGACATCAACATCGACGTCGACATTATTGAGCATCAAAATGCTAGCTGCCCGACTTCTGTCTTTACAATAACTCGTCCTAAAGCCACCATCATACCTCGAAAATTCCCAGCCCGAATACCTACGACCAAGATATACATCAGCTTAGCCTCAGCCTCAGCCTCAGCGGCTTGCTCATAAATCTACTCTACACAAAATGATGGCACAGCGAGCGCGGATCCTTCATGCGACTTATAGCTCTGCTACCAACCCAAGCTTCGCACACATCACAGAACTCCCCAGCTTGACGTCGAATAGCAGCATGTCGGAGCGCATCAACTATCTATGCGCGCTTCGAAGAGAAACAGCCATCCTACAAGACCGCATCAATGCCGAGCTGACCCAGCGAATGGAAGATGACAAGGCTCGCCAAGCCCCAGATTCGACCGCGGGCAAGAAGGTCACGGTGGACGAGGTTGCGGAAGAAGAAAACTACGGCGAAGAGATTCCGGAGGAGGACTGAATACGTCTCAGTCGTCGCTTCGGTTCCAAGTAGGCCCACCTCTATGCTACTACATGTTACCCTGATGCGCCTAAAGACCATGCAAGCTACGCGCTCATCACCAGAATGCGCTGTTGTCACCATGAACCCTATTTCCCGCGTCTTTTCTCAAATTGCCCAGTCCTCCAGAGCTCATACCTTTTTGCACCGCACGCTTGGAACAAGCGTAATGCACAACCGTGTTATCAGGCAACACGGATACAACACTGCGTCCTAGACGCTTGTGACAAACGCCGCAGACTCGTTCTTCGCTGACAATGACATGCCGATTCCTACCGCTCCCAGTTCCACCTGCTGCAATATTGCTAGTCAAATCTGCTTGGCCACTGTCTCCTTCGTCACCGAGGAGAAGGCTTGCTTGCGCTCTGACAACCTCAGACTTTCGCAACCCAGCGACAACGCGCGCTTCGTTGACAATGGAATTGGCAGCCCGTATGCGGCCACGGAAGTAGTCTTCCAGTTCCTTCACTGGAAGAGTAGCGGGAATTAAACTCAAAGTGCTTGATGCTGGAAGTCTCGAGCCGTGTTTTGAGAGTAGATTAAGGGCAGGGGGCCAGTTTGGTTTATGCGGTGGTGGAGGCGTAAGATACAGTGAGAGGAGAGTGTGATAGATTGAGGGTAGAGATTCGTCAGCTTTCGAGGTTGATGTGGGCCTATTAGCAGCTGAAGGGATGGCAGAATCGGATTGTAGATGGACTCGGTTGCAGTATCTAGGCACACAATTAGACGGAGTAAAGGTTAAAGACAGAGGATTGAAAAGCACACTCTTCCGCCTTATCGAAATCCTTCATCCTAAACACGTAAATTTCCAAAGCCTGCTTGTGCTGTCCCATGTTACTAAGCACCACGGCTTGAGCCTCGTAGAAGCTAGGATCTGTTATTCGTCAGCAAATGTATCCAAATAGACCAACTATTTACATACCATCTCTTGGTATCAATCCAAATGCCTTGGAAAGAGAATACTGTTTACTCGAACGTAAAAATGAAAGTGATCGCTCCATAAGGGTCCTCCAAGTCTCCGACTCCCTATCATTTCGTTTTGCTAAATCCTGGATATAGGCGTTAACAAGCCTGTTATGAAAATCGGGCGTAAGGTCGTTAAGCTCAGTAATCACATGCTCCAGATATCTAACGGCCAACTCAATATCAATCCCTTCTAAAAAGTTGACGACTTTGTCTCGCGGTAACGTCTCCGCATTCTCAGTGTCGGCGAGGAATATCTCCATTCCAAGGAGGGGATCAGTCCGTAGAGGCCACTCTGCGAACTCGAGGATGAGATCGATCATGTCGGATTGCAGATTTTGGAGATATCCAACAGTCCTTTGGGGTCCATGGAGTGTGGGTGCCGCCTCATCTGCTGTTTCAGTTTCGCCATATCCCTTGAGGAGCTCCAAAGCTTCACGATGCAGCCTCTTCCCATGAAAAAAATCGACGAGATCATTATAACGATTATACTCTAGCAATTTTTCATTAACGACAGTCGGATCGCAGAAATTGGGGATGCGGAAGAGGGACCCGGCGAGCGAGGGCTGTACCAGCATATATGCTCGGAAAAGAGTGGTATCCACAAGCTTTGCTGTCTCGAGGAGCTTTTTTTCCATCTCAATATCTGCAGATGAGGAAGGCGAGACGAGTAGCGATTCAAATTCTGCCTTGGAAATTCCATTTTTGCCGTTCGTCGTAACAATTTTCAGCTTGCCAGTCACAGGGTCAAGGAAGCGCTGGAGGCGAGTTCTTGTATCAACGAGAAAGGCGTTGAGCTCGCGGACGGCGTTGTTTAAGTCTTTTCCTTCTAAAGGCCCCTCTTCGGCAGGTTTTGCTCTGAAGCTGGCAGTATCGCTTCCATCGGATTCGCCTTTTTGTGCCGACTTGAGAGATGGTAATGATGCAGTATCGGATGGAGTTTTCGTATGCTGTTTTATGAAAGTGTTAACGAGACCCTTCATAGGGGATCCTGCAGTCGATGACTCTGCTATTGACTGGCTCTGCCCGCCTCCGTTTTCTTTAGGCTCAGCTTTAACTTCAAGTTCTTGGGGAATAGCTATCATAGACAAATCCCCGGCAACAGCTCTTGGATAGAGCCTGATGACCCTTTCTGGCGGTGCCGAGACCTCTGTAAATAGGTCGAGAGCAGCACGATATTTCCGTTGGTCGAATAACAACTGTGCTTTCTGCATTTTTATCTCTCTTAGACGCTGATCTTTATTCCGTAGAAGAGCATCCTCCAATATGTTCAAAATGCTGATAGCTTCATCGTACCAACCCCCGTCAACCAACTCGTCGATTTGAGAACCATAATCCGTAGCTCCCATCCTCCAAATACACCTATCGCTCGCAACATGGAACCCTTTACCCGCATGCGCAAGACTAATAGTCGGTGGAGGAAAATGCAATAGACTCGCATTTGGCAAGTTTACGGTCTGAAGAAGTGATAAGGTCTCGGGATTTCGTACTTCTAATATCCCTTTAGCCGGCGGTTGTAGCGACAGCAAATACGGATAAGAATATCCTATCGACTCCGGCGCCTGCTGCCACGGGATCTGCCTCTTCTCGAGTGGCTTTCCGTCTGCGTTAATGAACAAGGAGTTGATATCCTTAGCTAGCAGTATTTCACCATCTCGCAAGCGCGTAATAAGAGGTTTGGGGATGTAGCCGCCAAGTCCCATATAGCCCATACTCGCTGAGCCGACAGCGCCGAATCGTCCGCCTTCTGATGCGGCTGCTCCGCCAATAGCCCCAGGTCGGACGATGTCTTCAATTCCCTTGTTTATTACATCAACAACTACGTATCCGGAGTTCATTCCGCATATTATCTTAGTCGCAGATGCCCAACAGAGGGTCCGTATAGCGGCCGCAAGGGTGATCTCAGTTATATCGGGAGATAATTCAGATTCGTGCCATGACCATAGCAAGAGTCGCCGTTTAACAGCAACACCTAATCTGGATATAATCTCCGGGATTCCGGTGGCAGCATCCTTCACGATGTCGGACGTAACTGCGAAAGTCGTCGCATTCTTGGTCTTCGGTAACTGCTCTTGGAGGTCGTAAGATTGCAGGTCGTGTATGGAGACGATATAGTTCGAAAGTGATATGAGGATATTCGCCTCTTTGATAATTGACAACTGCTCCACTGCTCTCGGGGAAAATTTCTCGAGCTCACGGAGGAGATCTACTGCCTTCGGGCTCGAGGAGGAACTGGGTCGCGACGAAGGCACCCCATCTCCATTGTGTCGTTCATCAGCTTTGGGAAGTTCGTTCACGCGGTATATTCGAAGATTTCCCGTGTTCAATCCGACTATCAATCGATCACCTTCCACAGAGTTAGCAGTGCATAAAGCAAACCAGAATCGGCAGACATACCATATGCGAGAATAGACTCGATCTTCGACTTGTCTCGTTGCTTAAGCTCAACTATTGGCCGAGCCGTGAAAGCAGAGAGCATGGTGGTGGTATATCAGCTCTCCGACGCCTGATAGAGACGTCCGCCGGCACGATCAGAGAAGTCTCACTATCGTCAATGCCACACCATCCTCGCAGATGTGTTTTGTCTACACAGGCGCATATTATTCGGAATTCTGGTAAGCTGTCGTCGAGAGCTTGGGTACCTGCTGAGCCTCAATAATGATGTTCTGCCGAGCCGAGACGAGGGTCTGAGCCTCTGGTTATTTATCATTAGTGCATGGTAATTTCAACATCGAAGATTGACAAGAGCATTGCGCATATTTATTTCTCGCTGGATACCCGAAGAAAAGAATAATCACATCGTTTATCTTTTAAATGCCATGCCTAAGACGCAACATCCCGTCGGCTCATTATATTTTCAAACATATTCATATTGGTCACCACCCCAAGTCCTATATCCTGCCATAGCTATCCTCCAAAGTAGTCGTCGTACTCTGTAGTTTGTTGACAGCTTTGAACCGTTTCTTCTTTTGACCTGGCCTTAGACCATCAATCAGATCCCACAACTGCAAGCCTTTCTTCGCCTTGTCACAGGGGCTCCTTCTTATCCGGCCTATTGCTGATGTCTGTCTTACACAGGCAGCGCAGACACAAGAGCCTCAAGGCCAAATGCTAATGTACACTATATAGGCTCCAAATAATGACGCCTCTTATCGCCGTTCCATCTGAACAAATCCAAAACCATGAGAAAAAACGCCTGGTATATGTGAATCATTTGTCATGTCTCCGCCAACTTTTTGGCATCTCTGATGCTTAGGGATTATGCGTTAGCCTGCCTAGTCGATGAGGTTCCGAGTATCGGATTTTAAATCTCTTACTCCACTGTCGTCTGACCGAAGAGCATCATGCAGGACCTCCCTTCTGTCTCTTTCCACCAATCCTGGGACTGGGTTTAACCTTATTCCCTGGGTTCCCTCCTTGGGCTTGGCCTTGAGGTCCAGCTTGGTTTACTGGCCCTGTGCCATTGATCTGGCCAATCTCCTCCTCTTTAATACTAGGTCTCCGACGCTTGTTACTGGCGTTTGGACTTGTATTTGCAGAAACTCCACTGCTACTTCCTTGTTGAGACTGCTGCAAGGCCATGGCCGTGGCCTGTATATTCCCGGCTGCCGGACTGTTTTGAACTCCTCCCATGTTAATATTTTGAACGTTTGCTGTATGTGGATTTGAGCTGTCCGGAAGAGCCATCTGGTTTGCAGCCGGACTTGAAAGCGCGAAAGCATTTAATGATGGAGTGCGTGAGCCTGTAGGAAGAGTAGAAGGGTTCAGAACTGCGGCTTGAGAGACTTGGGCGACATATTGTTCGAGAGCAGAATAAGGAGCAAGGGAGGCGTGTTGATGCGAGTAATTGAAAAGCGGATTCATCTGGCCCATCACCTCTGCGAGCTATGTGGTTTTAGCAAATAATCTCCAGCATACAACTTTCTCCATCTTACCTCAAGGAACCTAAAGACACTTGGGGTGATTCCCATGTTAAGCTTCACCTTCGAGTCCGGTATATCTATCTCGGGTGGCTGCGTCGGTGGTGACTTCAGCGGCCTTGCTTTTCCCTTCTTGTTGATTTCAGGGGATTGTTTGCCATCAGCAGGCGCATTGATTTTCTGCCAGTCTTTTTGCCATTCATGAAGAGGTCGCGCGGCCTCAACAACCTTGGTTCGTGGAAGATATTCTTCATGATTGTTGGTCTCGAACTCCAAAAGCTCAATCATCTGGTTGGCGTCGAATTGGGCCTTGAGTTTTCCATTGGCGACCAACTAGATATGGTTAGAGACGTACACAATGCGTGATGCACATCTGTGTCGTTCGAGTCAAATGCACTTACTTGTGAGCCATTCTCAAACCAATAGATGAAGCTTGACTTCTCGCTCGAGATATAATTGCAGTGATTCGGCAATTCCTTCTCTGTCCCTTTTTCCATTACCATCTGCATATTTTTCACTCCGCTTTCGAAATGCGTATAGAAGTAGCGTGCCAGCGCTGGAAATGTGATCTCGTATTGCTTGGTCGTCTGCTCATCGACGATCCATACGGAGTGGCGTAAGACTCCTGTAGGCGAGAAAAATATTTCAACAAACTTAGCCCAATAGTTGAGATCTGTCTGTTGTTTCGTTGCCTATACGTTCAGTCGTTAGATAACCCTACCATTTGACGACAGAGCGGCTTCTTCGTGCTTACAACAAACTGGCTGAGATGGTCACCGAATTGCATCAATCTCAATATGCATTGCCCCTTTAACATTTGATTCCTTGGTCGAGGCTGCATCATCACTGCTGCCGCGGTTGGCTGCTGCTGTTGCTGGATAGGCTGCTGTGGTTGTTGCTGAGCTTGAGGGGTTTGCTGGCTCGACTGGCTTTGCTGCTGGGACGGGGCTTGAGACTGCTGAGCGGCCGCTGCAACCTGCTGTTGATGGGCTTGTTGCTGTTGCTGTTGTTGTTGTTGTTGAAGCTGCTGCTGGTGTTGCTGCTGATGGGCTGCTTGTTGCTGCTGTTGCTGCTGTTGCTGCAGATGGGCAGCTTGTTGTTGTTGTTGCTGCTGGTGTTGGGCTGCTTGTTGCTGCTGCTGTTGCTGTTGCTGCTGCTGCTGCTGCTGCTGCTGCTGCTGTTGCTGCTGATGTTGTTGGTGTGCTTGTTGCTGCTGCTGCTGCTGCTGCTGCTGCTGCTGCTGCTGTTGCTGTTGTACCGCAGCCATCTGAGCATTCTGTAAGTTTTGCATTTGCTGCGGACTCATCTGATTCGGCTGAGCTTGGGCTCCACCGTGAGCAACAGCATTTTGCATTTGCTGCATTGCCATAAGCTGTTGCTATAAATTCCACGGGTGTCAGCTGTCTGCCATTTGATGGCATGATGGCATAGGTGAGCAGTAGAGACATACCTGATGTTGCTGATGTTGCTGCGCTTGAGCCTGCTGTTGCTCTAGGCTTATTTGGGCTTGTGCCTGTTGCTGTTGGAGATGTTGCGGGAGGGGCACAGGTTGCATCCTCGGAGCAGCTTGTCGCATCGCAGCAAATTGCGCCGCATTTAAGCCAGGGTTCATCCCATTCACCATGTTCATAGGCATTCCACTATTATATTGCTGGGCCATCATCGCTTGTCGAGCCGCTTGCGCCTGTCGTGCCTGGGTCTGTTGCTGAAGCATGTGTTGTTGCGCCATTTGCTGCATTTGTGGATTGGCAACTGCGAACCATATTAGCAAACTTCGCAGCCTTCTGATCAGGGTTCTTCTATAGAAAACGAGGAAAATGAGCCCAGCAGACAGGAAAACTGTACGTACAGGCCATTTGCTGTTGTTGCTGCTGCTGCTGTTGATACATGGCCTGGCTGGGGTTCAAATGTTGCAAAGCATGCGCATTTGGTCCGCCAGGCCCATTAAGTCCTGGAGGCATGCCGGCCATCATGGCGCCAGGTTGACTAGCTTGTTGAACTCCAGGTCCAGATACTCCCATGTGGAAGGCTTGTTGAGGCATTCCAGGACCTGGTGGGCCACCTTGTTGAGGGAGAACTCCAGACATGGGATGTCCTTGTGCAACTCCTGGATGCTGTTGCAGTCCTGCTGGATGTGGAGAGTATGATTGCGCGACGCTTGTCATCATTGTGACAATGGCTTCCGTTGCCCCGCCGCTGGACGGAGAGCCTCTTGATGTCCTCGAAGCCCAATCCACCTCCACCGTTGCACAGCCAATGGAGACTTTGCGACCGGGACAGATATTGCAGCTTCAACCTGCTGCGTGGTATTTGCTTGTCCGATATCCTGGCTAAAAGTACATTGATGCACTGAATGAATGGTCGATCGATCAGAGTGACGGTCCGGTCCCTTCGAGGCGCGACTAACTCCAGGCCGAACAGATGATGCCCGCCACAACTGCCAGCCGTCCAAGCACCGCAAATCTTCTGTCTTGCAGATTCTGCGTGTCCTTTGAGCTTTTGCTGTTTTGGGCAGGAAAGTTGTTTATATGGTTATGATCGTCGAGGACTTTGGCGGTATATACCGCAACAGACGTGTATGCGTTCTGGGGCGAGCTTGGGCACTGCGCGACTGAGCGTACGGAGGAGTGCTGAGAAAGCCGGCAAGTGTCTATTCGAAAAGGAGAGACTTCGACAAGTACAAGGCTGGCACGCGACCGTGATCGAGGCGCATAGAGAGCGGATGAGTCGGATCCTATGAAGTCGTCGCGACTGGGGAAAAGATACAGTGAATGGCGATTGAAACTGCGGACACAAATCGGAACAGAGGCGCAAGTAAGACTGGTAAGTATTATCGATAGATGGAAAAGACGGTCTGTAAAGCGTGTAACGATGCTTTATGTGGTGGTGAGGGAGAGGGAGAGGGAGAGGGCGATTATTTTTAAAAATCGGAATACAATGGTACAAATGGTGATCTTAGGTAGGTGAGGATGCCGCTGGCGTGGTGTTGTCGTCCATATAAACTGGGGGGGGGGTGGTTGAGTGGTGGCGGGTCGGTCGCCTTGGGAGAGACGAGGGTCCAGTACGGGATGGGAGAGGCGGGCGGTACTCCACGTATGTACATATATACGCATAGGTACATACATAGATACCTAGATAGGGTAGGCGGCTGGGCGGGCTTTCGTGTTTTTTTAGCACAACAGATAAGATCATACAGATATATACATAAGATGCCGCGCTTCGGCGGGTATGCGGGATGAGGGATGGAGAAGGAGGGACGGAGGGATGGAGGAGGATGAGATGGAAAGATGGAGAGGTGGAGAGATGAGATGGAGAGACGGAGCGACGGAGCGATATGGATTAGAGTATTGGATTCATCTACGCCTCAAAAACATCTGGACCGAGCCTTTGAGGGAGATGATTAAGAACAAACGTCAACAATAACAATATCAAAGTACTATATGTACTGTATATACGATTTTGTGTACTGTTGAGAATAATAATTACATCTGTGTCTGTGTTATGGCTCGAAGATGCGTAAATATTGTATGTATATATATATATATACATATATATACATATGGTATATGAATCTGCCTACGAACATAAGCTTTCATAGGTAAACCTTCATAGACATGGCATGGTACACACATAGAACATATTATAGCACTCTAGTACTCCGTAGCCTTTCGTGCTCCGACGAGCTGAACGTCCACACAGCCGTACAACTAGGTAGGGTATGCTGTAGTTACCAAAGATATCAAAGATGAAGATGAAGATGAAGATGAAGATGAAGACATCGTAGAGAAAACACTACTCTGTAGATCTTGGGAAGTTGAAACTACGGGAGCGCACAGGTTAAATGGGAGTATGCGCCAGCAGTCTGAGATGTATTGTGTACTGTATACGTACTCTATATGTACTATAAATAATATATATTTTGTCCTATATACTGTTACTAGTACTGTAACCATCTCCAAATAATCTACGGATCCCGATAGCTTCCACTTCCGCAACTTAAATTAAACTGGGAAACTCGCGTGATCATCAACTTCATCACGTGAACCACATCGCTCCATCTCAATCAAATCAAGGTGTCCATCCATGTTCTCTGTATCATCTGTATCACGGCACACTGGCACACGTAGAGAGAGTAGAGAGCAATGGACCTCATCGAGTGTAGACATCGTCTTGCTTCGCCCTATGCTGACAAGGCCCGACAGTCGAATAATAATATTGCATACAGCAGCTATTAACGGGCCCAGTCGAGCTTTGGTCTTGGGTCTTGGGTCTTGGGTCTCGGGTCTTGGGTCTTGGAGCTTGGAGCTTGAAGCTTGAGAGCTCATCCACACACACACACACACACACACATGCACGTGATTTTGAAGAGAACGAAACGATTCAGCGACCCACCTCACCAGCGAAAGTACCTAACCTAATTTTAAGCGAGCCGGTGGAAGCTCATATAAATCTTTCTCATTGTTCGTCCCTTCAATTCAATAAATTCTCTTCATCACAATAACGAACAACAATACCAGCAGCGAACAACGACAACTAACCTCCTCATCTTATCCATTGCTATTACATGCTTTACAACAGCACACTCGTCTCTCCGCTATCCATGCTATGTATGTCTTTCCTCCATTCTCTTACCTTCTGAGGGGCCTTCTCCACCGAGCACGATCTGGAATGATGAGAGCAATATTATATTGTCTTTCCCAGAATTAATCGACCATGATTAAAACATTGGGTCACCCAGACATGGTTGACCTGCTACTTGCCAGTACATTCTGTCTGACCTAGATCTATCAATCATTCTCTATATCACTCTTCGCACCAATTCGAGACCTATCTTGCTGACTTCGAAAAGCTCATAGACTTTGCTATCATACAATGTACAAAAAGGCTCCAGGCTGTGCTTGAAGTCGTCCATTAATACATTGTTGGCACAAGCATAGCCCTAACTTTTACATGTACAACATCAACTGCTACTGACTGACAGCCAACAATGCCATCTTCTGCAATTTGTCAGGTCAGTTATTATCTCGTCTTCTTTTATCTCACAGCTTGTCATGATGAAAAACATACCACATTCGCAGTTTTCACTCGAGCTTCACTTGAACCTATTTCGAAGCAGATGAGGGGCATTTCTTCCTTGGATGTCTGAACATACTTATAAAATCGTCATTAGTTACATATAAAATTGTGACGGAGCAATCTTGCTAACTTGCTCTGTTCTCAGGTTCCTTATCGATATTTATATCTGTACATAGCGAATGCATACGACTCCAGAACGAGATCTACTCGGGCTACGGTATTTCCTTCTCTTCTATAATTTTCCTACAAATTCACTTGCCAAACACTCTGGCCCTTACCCCCTCTCCCTTGTGGATTGGTTCAACCTATGGTATAGGCCTATTTTTGCGTGCAAGAAGACTGATGCACCGATTACTCACCGCGGCATCCATACCTTCGGGTAAAATGGATGTGGTGGTCCACATATTATGGTCAACACTACATTTACTCTCCGAGCTTGTTTACATAGGAATTATTTTAGATCTAATCACTGTCAAATAAATTCGTGTCTTGATGCGTATTTCACCTGTCTCCACTTACATACCATGGAAATTATCCACTTTGATTTTCTGGTTATGAGTCCGAGGATGATGCCGTTAGCATGAGAACCATGTCGTTGGATCCGATAGGCAGATGCGACGACAAGATAAAATGACAATGAAGTGCTGTGCTTATTTTGTTGGTATTCTACATGGATCATATGCGCTCATTCCCTTCTGTCTACTGGACTCCCTCGGACCTCCCTTCACCCATACCTGTGAGCCCGCCGATCAGTCCTAACATGCGTCTTCCCAGTATGTCATCTTCACTGGCCAAACTGACCGAGCTCTTCTTCCTCGACAGCCTCTCCCTCCCTCGACCTCGTCCCCTTACAACCCTCTTCTCCGAAGCCTCTCTCAGCGTCTCCCTGAGCAGACGCTCTTTACGTGTTCTCAGCGTCTCTTGCTCAGCTTTCGATTTACCAGTTGCTGACATCCGCATTTCCAAGGCTTCATCACCAGAGGACTCTGTGCGGGAACGGTAATGATGCCGTGGCCTGCAGCTTCCTCTGCCTTCCTCGTCACTTCCACTCCAGCGGAAACCTTGTCCCACTTTGCCTCCAGGTACAGCCGATCCAGCCGTCATATTGCCGTTTCTTTCCTTATCATCGGAGTACTGGAAGATCTCATCGATCCATCGCGCACACCGGAAAATATGTTTCCAGCCCTCAGGGAATACGCCTACAAACTGAAGAAAGCCATGTGAGATTCCTGGTATGAGAGCCACTTCTACAACGCCTCTGTCATCGAATTCCTTTCCCAGGCCACCAGCGCTCTGTTTCTCCTGCTCATAGGCCGAGGCCTTTGCCCTCCGTAAGCGGCCAGCAAAAATAACAGTATCATCGACCAAGGGATCACGCTCGCCAGTAAGGAAGTATGTCTTCGGAAATCTTGCTAGGAGTGACGAAGGAGCAAGAATAGGGGAGAGAAAGTAGTCTTGGGAGAAAGACGGACGGTTATGTGGACCAATGTAAAGCAGGATCATGGCCCGCATCATTTCTGGAGCAAGCACACGGTCATTGAAATAAGAGATCATGGACGTCATTGCAAGGCGAGTAGGAACAGCATTCCCTGGCTTCGTCGCTAATGCCGATGGGAGAGGCAACGGTTGATGTGTGGAGTTACAAGGTGCCGGGAGGGAGCTTGGATCTTCATCCTCGGATTGATGAGGTGTACCCGCCAGATGAGTATACTGCATGCTCTTCTGCCGCAGCATGTTGCGATTCGTCTTCCGCATCCGACGGTCTTTGAAAAGTGCCATATGGTCCTCGCTCATCCAGTTCACGATGTTGAAATCCAGACCAGGATATATCAAGATGAGGCCTTCCGGAACTGGCAGCAACATTTCGCGCTCTGGATGTTGTGATGTGGAAGACTCGAGAATCATGAGCACTGTCCCTGTTGCAAGGTTTCCTCCAGCGCTATCGCCGGTGATCACAACCTTAGGCATCACATTCCCAGATAATCCGACGCAGCGACCGCGACTAGCGATGATTGTGCGATAGACATCATAGCACTCGTTCAAGGCATACGGGTACGGGTACTCGGGTGCCTTCCTATAATCCAAGCTCAGCACTGGCAGACCCGTCTTGCCAGCCCACGCGAACAACTTGTCGTCATTTGTGCGTGGGTCCATGGCAACGAACCCGCCGCCCGGGATGTCAACGACCATCTTGGTGTGATTCTTGAGGGCACTCAGGGGGCCATTAAAGTACAGCCATGCTTGCACCGGCTCTTTATAATCACTGCTCGCCGGCCTCGGTATACGTATTGCACGAGGCGGGTACTTCATCAGGCGTGGCCGCAGCAATGCCGATAAGAACCCTAGATAGGGTGTCGTGCCTTTGTTCCAGCTGACCCGGAGATGCTCCAGTGTCAACATCCCTCTCACTTTCCTGACCTTCTCATCCGCCCTCTCAGCGGCAATTAGGTAGTATATCGAGAAGATCATGCTGCACAAATCACGCAACCATTTCCGACGTATGCGCATGGCAGTCCAAAAGCCGGCATCGAGGGCAGTCGTTACCCATGTTGCACGGAAATATGATCGTGTGTAGAGATTTGCGAGAGGCTCGGGGCATTCAAGGCCCAGGAGTGAGTCGAAGTTCCGTGTTATGTACAGGTATAGCAGAGTAACGACAACGGTTTGCCAGGGAGTGACGAGCTTGGAGAAGATGCGAGACAGATTGCGAAGTTTCGGGGGGCCATGTTTGTTTCCTCTGTACGCTGTTAGGAGAAAAGTAGGTTGAAATAGCAAGGCAGGACGGACTTGAACAGATAGAGCGACCAAAAAGTGACAACTGCCAGCACTTGCACTTTTCGAAATTGTATTGAAGGTCGGCCGAGGACGTGGTCTAAGGAGCTGTCAGGCTGGTGTCTCTGAAGAAGTTATGTTAAGGAAATGGTTCGCATACCAATCATCCTGCCTACCTCAGCACTTCTAGATGCGTCAAGTCTGCCTATCTATCAGACACTCCGTCGTGCAGGCACACCTACCAGTCGTATGTGCTACCTGCCTTGATGGATCCGAATATGTATGTATCACAGTTCTTGTGATCTAATGCTCGAGATTTTGGAACAGAGAGGTATAGGTCGTTCGTGGACGTTGAGATAATATAGCATGAAGAATATAGAAGGAGATGGATGGACAAGAAATATATTATGATTGTTGTTTTAACTCTTGCGCTGCCATCGTGTCCTCATCCCCGCCGATACTGCTGCATTCAGAAACAGGAGCCGGAGCTTGTAAGGCTCAGTATACGTTATGCAGAAGATCAGGATGCGGAGTAGTTACGAATTGCTACCTACGAAGTAGTAGGAAGAGAGGGTCTCGGAGTGGCAGACTGGTAGCTAGTAGTGGAGTCGTCATGGGGTTGACAGAGAGGAGGAGAAGGAATGTGCATCTCTATCTGTTGTTGTTATTGTAATACATTTTTGCATGTGATAGGTGCGGCTGAACAGAAAATTATCGCCGTACAAGTTAGGTCCAACGTACCGTGCCGTATGACGACGTGTAGCCTAACAGTGATGAAGAACACAAGACGAGCTTCAATAACCCCAGACAGAGGCAGATATATATATGGACAACACGCCACAGACATATGTAAATGTAGGTATGTTCGATATGTACGCCCAAGTAGGAATCTTTTACTGTTACGCTGCCTTCACGTCCCTTTTGCCTTTTTCTTTGGTCGATATGCATAGTTTCCATGGCATAATCCTTCTTTGTATGTAGCGTACAATGCAATATAAGACGTCTCTCGCTCGCGGATCCTCTTCCGTAGAGTGCCGACCAGCATCCCAACACATATCCAATCTCTTCTCCCCAGAATCAATTGCGCGAAATCGTTGCAATTGGTATCAAAAACCCATGTCACTATATACGTACCATGTCCATACCCATACCCATACCCATATCCACCCATCAATGCTTCGCTATGCTGGCAAACCCCAAAATATTCTAGACCCCAACCCAGCTTGCAAAAGTCACCTTTGGCTGATAGTTAAGGATTGACTGTCCTGCTGTGTCCCTTGTCCATACCCAATGCTTTCGTCAATTCAACACGCTTGCTAAAACTCTTCCCAGCACACCTCGGACTCTCGCCGGATTCTCCTGTGCGCATGTAAAGACAATTGCCACACTTGAAGCAAACGCAAGTGTCTCCCTCCATTGATACCTCATCTCATATCTCCTTGGTAGCATTGTAGCGAGAGCGCGAGGTGCCACAAACAAGGCAATGTCTTTCCTGCGGCCCTCATTCTCAAGGAGGATGCTCCACCCACAAAGTGCACACCCGGTCCCAATGCAAATGCCAGAGTCAATATTCTGCGCGCTTTTCGCGTCTGTTCCTATCAGACGCGGCCCTATGCGACTGCGAGCAAGACAGACACCGTAGTAGAAAACGGCAATAAAGGCGCCCAGAAAGGCTGAAGACCGAATCGATGAGATCATTGCGCGCTTGGAGCTTTTTGTCGAAGGATTCCGGAGTTGCAAAACGAGGTTGATCGAACCATACATGCCCATGGCCATGGTGAAGCCCTTCACAAAGCGCGATAAGGCGTGGTATTCACAGCTCTGCCCCGTTCCCATGTGTACGATCGCGCAAGGGAATGGGATGGATAGGCACGGATCTCCCCAGCTTAATGGCCAGCCATACTGCCTACACATACCCTGGATGAGATCAGCCTGTTCAGTATCCCTACCATACTGGAGATCTCCCCACCGGAGGAGTCGCAGGGCCTTGATCAGTCGAAAATCCACCTGTGCGGCACTGGTTATCCACTTGTTGTAGGCTCTCGGTAACTTTTCTGGCAGGTAAGTCCAACACCACATGATGAGAGCGCTGGAAGCGGCGAAAATGGCGGGATCTGTAAAATATGACACTGCCCTGTCTGCCCTACTCCACTTGTTGCCGGATAGTCTGCGAGCTTTCCGGCGAGCCCAAAGCTCGCCGACAGTGACATCTAGAGCACGCGAGACCGCGAACAGAGTGAGATCCATCGTTCGACCAGCAAAATGCCTGGATTTGAGAGCGACGCCAGTGACAGAGTAGGTATTCGGCGCCATACGGTCAATGAAGGCCTCGCTCTCCTTGCTATGAAGCAGCTTTAAGCTGAACCAAGCTGCGATGAAACTCGAAAGCCATCTTGTGAGCCTATAAACATCATTAGTATCGGGATCGATCAGAGTGGGCTTTTGATGGTACCTTGTCGTCGAAGTAGCTGAAATATTTCCAGCAAATCGTGCAAATAGTCTTGCTAGAGGAATCTACACAAGGATTAATGAGCTTCCAAGGCGGCCGACAGGCAGGCGCAGAGCAGTGAGACACGAATTTCTTCGGAGTTCAAAGCCAAATAATTGTATTTCTGTATTTGTGTATTTCTCTGGGCAACTGGGATGCATAACCCCTCATGGCAAAAAAAGATGGAAAACGGGGTGGCATACCTGCAGGAGTGTCGATCCGCCAACAAGGGCAGCACAGAAGGTGGGAAAGCGCTGCCAATCCAATCCCCCGCGCAATATGCGCAGAACGGCGGATGCAAGGTGCTCGGGATTTTCTTCGCTGATCTCCTTCGTCTTCTTTGTGAGACGGCTGATGAGCAGGGTCAGGAGGCGCGGGGCCGTACTCGAAGCATAGCCGAGAACATATGCTCTGGTAAGGGGCCGAAGAAGTCGACGCAACTGGAGTGAGGAAACTTTGTTGATGATGGGACGATGGCGCACAGCGTGCATGTGGCTGGCCATGTCGCTGTTTCAGAGAGTGCAGAGAATGCAGGAGAGTGCAGAGAGCGCGGAGAGCGCAGAGAGGTCGCGAAGCTTTATTTTGAGCTGTTTCTGTCATAGGTATTCATACCTAAGAGGCAAGTTTAAACGTAACTTTATTTTTTCTGGTGGTCAAGAAGGTCGATTATGCACGAGAGCAACGGGCTCGTTGATTATTATTATTAGAGTCGCTTTATCCTTTATGGATTGGATTGGAAATTACAATGACAATATGGTGTATGTAGAGTATAGAGTATGTACAGTAGGCATACGAAACGTAGAGTACATACATACAGAGTTTATATATACTTCGTACTGTACATTCTAACTCGGCGACCGCTTTGACTTATCTAGGTACCTAGGTACCTAGGTACCTATCAATGGACGATGGGGCCTTTGTGGATGCTACACCGCCGCGAGGACGGGGCAGGGACGGAATAGACATGACAGTGGGAGGTGTGAATAATGTGAATAATGTCCGTCGTTGTCGTTGGGGCTGTCTGTGGCTTCTTGTGGCTGGCTTGCTGGGGAAATATGGAGATATATACAGTACCTATATATATATATGTATATTTTGTATGTAAATACGGTACTATACTGTAATATGAAACGCAGGATCTGGAGATAGTACATATATGCCCGTACTATATGTACCTTCTCTCTGTACAAGCATGTGCCGCGTGCTGAAATATGGGGATGGGGAGAATGAATTAAAGTGTACGTACTCCATTGTACTGACTGCACTACACTTACTGAACTGCACGCACTGCACCGTGGAGAGCCGAGAGTCGAGCGACAGTTCTATAGTACTAGTAGGTGCTATATATATATATACCTATATACATACCTATATACATACCTATATACATACATATGCTGGGTATGGCCCATAAATTAGAGATGTGAAGGCTCGCATGTGATTCATACATCATCCTCATCCTCATCCTCATCCTCATCCTCATCTTGTTTTGCCCTGCCCTGCCTGCCCTAGAGTACAGTACCTGAAGTACGTCCCTACAGTGGCGTATAAGGTACAGTACCTAAAACGGACAAGAACAGAGTACTCGAGTATAATTATATAATATCAACGAAGAACTCGTTCTCCTTTCTCCTTTCTCCTTTCTCCCTTCTCCCTTCTCCTTTTTCATACCTACTGTATTATCCATCCACACTCATTCTACTCCTTCCAGCCTCTGAGGACCACCACCCACCCCACCACCTCACAGTGCTGCTTGTCCTGCTGCTCAAGTCATCCGACAGCCGCCTCTACTGGTATCAACATTCGGCTTCTCTCTGTTCATCTCATCTCACTTCACTATTCGACTCAAGTATCCTACTCTACCTACGCAAACGCACTTCTCCGCCATCTCCAGGACAGGCCAGCCTGGCAGACAATAAATAATACCTGTCGTCGCATACCGATTCCCGATTGCCGATTCCTCTCGCCCTGTGTCCCACATTTTCACATGGGAAAAAGACCGACCAACAACCGCCCACAGACCTCATTATCCTTCTCCATAGGTAGCCATCTCTCCACAATCGATACAAGACTAATCCCGACATATCGCAGCTCGTCATCCATAATTTAAAGAACACATACTTATTGCATTATTACGCATCCCATATTATTTATTCTTGTTGTTGCTTCACGGTGTACATACATACGAGCACCAGCACCAGCACCAGCACAAATTTGCTGTTCCTGTTCATCCCGTTCCCCACAAACGGTCGGTGGAGTCAAAGCTTCGAAAATCCGGGCGGCCATGTATCTGAAGGTTCCCTTCCCCAGAGTTTCCGCATCGCGCATCGCATCGCATCGGCCTGAAACCTATCTAGGTACCTGAGTAGTACTTAATAAAGGCTCGAATCTCGCCAAAAGTACTGTACCTTAGGTAGTCGCATTACACGGACCATCGCATTCAGTACTCTACTCTACTCCACTCTACCTCTCCTCTCTCCTCACCTCTCCTCTCCTCGTCTCTCCTCTCCTCTCCTCCACCGCTGTGTCTCAGAGTACCATCATCTCATCCTCTTCATTATTGAACAATCACCACCTCCCACGCGGCACTGATGCTCGCCGTTCAGCGTCCCATGATGGGTTCGTCGAAGCCGCCGCACATGTTATTTGGTTGTAAGTCTCCATACACCTCTCGGTTCATTCATTACGATTGTGCACTGCACCATGAACTCCCACTCATCCTCAACGCCAGATCACATCGATTCATCCAACTCATTATATCCCTTACCTTCTCCTCCACCGCTTGCACCTGGACCCTCATTGTTAGACGACAGCGACACGCGATTTCTCGATAGTTTTTTCGATGGAGTCAGCTCCGATCAATACCTCCTCAATGACCCAACCGACAGTTGGAGTTATGAGTGGCAGGATCTCCCACCCGATTTCCTGGGAACAACATCATCCTTTGGACAGCAAATCGAACCCGTAACAAATGATATCCAGCACTTAACCTTTCCCGAATACAAAAATCCTCTGGGCTTTGTGCCCGATCCTGATACATCGAGTCCTTCTGAGGATGTCTTGGCGGCGGCGACATTGTTACGGGATAGCCAACACAGCAACACCTTTATGACACCAGTATCGCAGGCGCAATCTATCGGTCTTCCGTTCTCGCAAAGCATGACCGCGACCGAACCTACGCAGTCGAGGAAGATGTCCATGAAACCCGAAGAGTATCTGCGGCACACATCGATAAGTGAAGCTATATATGGCCCATCATTTTCAACCTTTTCACCGTCTCGGTCCATTTCGAAGAAGGTGGAGATAAAATGGGGTACAGATTCTGGGTTCACAAATGGACGTGGGTTTGTCGCACCACCAAACTCGTTAACCGTGGATGAGATCGAGGAGAGCATGGTGAGCACCTTGGGATGCTTCCAGCCCGGGAGCAATGCTAGTACCCGCCCGTCGAGTCCTGTGGGATCAAAGATGCAGCCCTACGACCGGCGCCTAGATAGGATTTCCGAGACGGCCAACGACGACAACGACGACAACGACGACAGGGATGCGAAGTCGAGGAAAAGGAAGAAGGTCAAGACAAAGGAGGAAGAGTACGAGGATGAGGATGACAATGGCGTGACCAGCAAGATTCCGCGGAAACGAAGACCAAAATCGTTCAGTACAGCAGCTGACTCACACGTAAACGAGGCTGCACCGCAAAAGAGACGGAAATCGGCAGCATCGGCCGCTCCGAAGATGACGAGGGAGAACCTGACGGAGGATCAGAAACGCGAGAATCATATTCGTTCGGAGCAGAAGCGGCGAACGTTGATCAAGGAGGGATTCGAAGACTTGAACGACCTCGTGCCCGATCTACGTGGTGGGGGGTTTAGTAAGAGCGCTGTACTAATAATGGCTGCGGACTGGCTGGAGGATTTGATTTCTTGCAACAAGAATTTGAAGGCGCAGTTAGCGGAGCTGGAACATAGACATGGCATATGATCTATGTCCGAGAAGAAAGAGGATGATGGCGTTACTTGCGGACATGGCTGGAAAGGGACCTGGCTTCGATAAGATGTAATGAGTGATGTGGATGGCGAAAAAACGGGCGAAGAGAAGAATATAAGACAATCTGATGTGTAGTCAAATCAATCAATGCTTGAATTGAACCTTGTGATTTCAACAGGCCAACGAGTGAGTGTTCATGCGTGGGAACGGAGTGAGAGAATATGAGAGAATAGCAGCACTAGGTACTTAGAATTATGTACATACTGTAGCAATCAAATGACAGTGAGTGATTAGTCATTTGTCAGGACGCGTCCGTCATTGGCTCCTTAGGGCTCGCATACATGGCCCGTCAGAACTCAGTGATACCTCATAGTATACTGTACATAAGATACTTGTACAAACAGGCAGTCCCTCTCCACACCTTCACCATCACATTTCCTACTGCCAAAATCGCTCCAAAATCGTCAACTATGAGTATTATATTAATTAATCCACTCTATTTGCGCACGTATTATTATTTTTGAATATGCCTTACTATATGACAAATCCTACGTATGCATATATATACCTATACATATATATACGTACTTGGATATCTAGCCAATGATAATCACGTGTCCGAGATGATATGACGCACAAAGGCAATTGGCCAGCCTCCCGAAATCGCAGTTGCCTCGTCAAACTTTTCTGCTTACCCAAGACAAAGTACAAAGTTAATATTTTTGGCAGAAAAAAAATCCATCAATCCACACATGGCATTTAGTCAGTTACTCGCTATTTGCCCTCCCTTTTTTTTTTTTATGAACGCGTGAGTATTAATCGGGAATAATAGCGGGAAAAAAAATGCATGGCGGCTTTAGGCTAGTACACGTCCAGTCCAGTCTAGTCGAGTCTAGTCGAGTCTAGTCATGTCCAGTCCTCATTATTCTTATTATTATGAGAGGAGAACGTTCTGAATGTGTGCACTCGGTGAATGCACAAACCACTTACATTGTATGTACATACATACCTAGGTACATACAATCCCGAGTCCTGCTCACAACAGAGAAGAGTCACACAGTTACCATTCATTTCATTCTTATTAACTTCCCGTCTTCCTCTTCCTTCCCTCTTCCTCTCTTTTCCCTCGTACCTTCATCTTAACTCATCTCATCTCATCTATCTTACATCTATCTTACATCTATCTTACATCTATCATCTCACCTTCTGTCAATTCAATCACACAATCATAATCACAATCACAATCATAATCACAACCGAGACACATTATTGCAACTGCACTACTGTGTGCAACCCCGCACTCTTCGCTTTCTGTGGTCCTCGCTCGCATATTAATATCTCCGAAGTGCGCAACCCATCAGTCTTTCGTTCACTACTACCCACCATACCAGCGATCGCTATTTCATAGCAACCACATATCCACCATGTGTCCATCGTGCGAGCCCGAGAATGTCGCGAACGGCCATTCCAATGGTGCTTCCAACGGAACTTCAAACGGCGCCTCGAATGGTAAGCAATTGAGCCTTTTGACGATCGCAACATTCACGCACGCATGTGCTAACTCACAGCGTCATCGCAGGCCACGAGGGTTTCACCGCCATTGAGACGAGACAGAACCCACACATCAGCCGCCCAAACAACCCATATTCGGGCGTCGGAGATTTCTTGAGCAATGTCTCGAGCTTCAAGATCATCGAGTCGACCCTGCGCGAGGGTGAGCAATTCGCAAACGCATTTTTCGACACTGCCAAGAAGATCGAGATTGCCAAGGCTCTGGACGACTTCGGTGTTGACTATGTGAGTTCTAGGCAAATCATGACTGTGGACTGGTTCTAATGCAATAATTAGATCGAGTTGACCTCGCCAGCAGCATCTGAGCAGTCAAGGGCTGATTGCGAGGCTATTTGCAAGTTGGGTCTGAAGGCTAAGGTATGCTGCCGGAACTCCGAGGTTAACATGGCTGTCCTAACGCAACGCTCTAGATTCTGACACATATTCGTTGTCATATGGACGATGCAAGAATCGCAGTCCAAACTGGTGTCGATGGAGTGTACGTTGTTCTTTCTCATTTGCTTTCGGTTTCAGAAGCCTGGCTAACTTTGCCATCTCAGCGACGTCGTCATTGGCACTTCTTCTTACCTCATGGAGCACTCACATGGCAAGGATATGACTTATATCACAAATACGGCCATCGAGGTTATCAACTACGTCAAGTCGCACAATATTGAGATCCGCTTTTCCAGCGAGGATTCTTTCCGCTCCAACCTCGTCGATCTGCTTTCCATCTATTCCACCGTTGACAAGATTGGTGTGAACCGTGTTGGTATCGCTGATACTGTTGGCTGTGCATCTCCAAGACAGGTCTACGACCTTGTCCGTACTCTCCGTGGTGTTGTTTCTTGCGATATCGAGACGCATTTCCACAACGATACTGGCTGTGCCATCGCCAACGCTTATTGCGCTCTTGAGGCCGGCGCAACTCACATTGATACCTCGGTCTTGGGTATCGGCGAGCGCAATGGTATTACCCCTCTTGGCGGTCTGATGGCCCGCATGATCGTTGCAGACCGTGACTATGTCATGGGCAAGTACAAGCTGGAGAAGCTCAAGGATATCGAGGAGTTGGTCGCAGAGGCTGTCCAGGTCAACATTCCGTTCAACAACTACATTACTGGCTTCTGTGCCTTTACCCACAAGGCTGGTATTCATGCCAAGGCCATTCTCAACAACCCATCCACATATGAGATCATCAACCCGGCCGATTTTGGCATGACCAGATACGTCCACTTTGCTTCCAGGTTAGTTTATATTTATTCATTTCGCAAGCTATGGCTAACATGTTTTAGACTGTCTGGATGGAATGCTGTCAAGTCGAGAGCAAATCAGCTCAACATTGAGATGACTGATGCCCAGTATAAGGAGTGTACCGCCAAGATCAAGGCCATGGCCGATATCCGACCTCTCGCCGTCGATGATGGCGATAGTATCATCCGTGCTTTCCACCGCTCCATCAAGCTTGGCAAGAAAATTGACCCTACCGAACTCTTGCCAAATATTACCGCCGAGGAGAAGGCCGCACTACTGAAGAGAGCGGAGGGGGAGAGTGGAGTAGAGAAGAGGACTCTCAGTGGAGCTTCTGAATCCGCCGCCAAGAGAGTTGCTGCTTAGACGGATGGGACCACGGATCCTGCATTTCGTAACTTTGGGAATCCTAAAAGTGGATTTATCGCGAGCTGGGAAGCCCCATGCATAGGAACACATTGGTGAGCTGGCGTTTTGCTGCATCTTAAATCTGCAAATCTAGATGTCGAAGTACATCGAGTAGATAAAAGCAATAAAAGATAAACCTGCACATGGAGAGCATATGGCCACTGACAGGCATTTTGAGGCAATTGATGCATCTTGGAAGTCACATAAGTAAATTCTGGCGTCCATGACGGAAATTTGAATATCACATGGATAAGCCATGTTGGTTATTTTGGAACTCATGTGGCCAAGGAAAATACTGAAAATACCACTAAAGCTTAAGCAAAAGGATTTATCAGAAAAGAGTGATTGTGACCTATTTCTTGAACGGAGACAATTGCGGCTGAATCTCCAAGATTCATTCACTCAGCCTTGTGGCCTGTGCGCCTTCCGCCTTCAACATCCCCCCACTCGCAACATCTCATCTCCAAACATCGACCTTTCACACTTTTCTTTATTCAACACATTGTCAATATGGCAGACGCATCACCTGTATCTGCACCTTCGGGTAGCACCCCTTCGTCCAGTGCTTCCGAGCAAGCTCGAATCCGCAGAGAACGCCGCGAAGCCAAAATCAAAGCCGGAGGAGCGTCAAGGTTGAACAAGATTACTGGACTGGGCGGAGGATTGCAGAGAGGTCCATCCTCTCTTCCCTCTGAAATCCGTTTCTAACTTGACATAGATACGCAACCGATCATAGCACCAAAACTTGCAGCAATCTCGCATGCGGATCCAGAAGAAGTTGATATCAGCGAGCATTACTACCAACCAGCGCAAAATGCCCGACCACGTAACGCAACTCCAAACCCCAACGAACCATATCCTGGTCTCCAAGGCGATCCAACACAAATCGACGACGAGGCTCTCCGCGCCATGATGCTTGGGCTCTCATCCCGCGAAGATACCCCGCAATTTGGCCAGCCCGGCGCACCGAACCCGTTCGCAGCGTTTGGTGAGCCTGGTGCCAATGGGACGGGTGATGATCCTATGATGGCAATGCTGCAACAGATCATGGGTGGTGCAGGGGCTGCTCCCTCATTTCCTGGTCTTCCAGCAATGGGCCTGCCCGGACAGCAGAACCCCGCAGCAAACCCAGACCCTTATGCCTACATCTGGCGCATCGTTCACGCAATCTTTGCGACCGGTCTTGCGCTCTACATCGCTATGACCTCGGAATTCAATGGTACAAAACTGGCTCGTGAGATGAGCGGACTCAACAACATCGGCAGGGAGGCCTCTTATCTATTCTTAACTTTCGAGGCTGTTCTGCAAGGAACTCGATTTTTGACGTCAGCGAGTAGGCAACCACCGTCGGGTATTTTCGGTATCGTACTTCCATTTCTGCCGCCGGCCTGGAAATCTACCATCCAGTGGGCTACAAGATATCTTGCTGTCCTCAGCACGGTGTCCGCAGATCTTTTCCTCATAGTGTTTATTATTGGAGTCAGTATCTGGCTCAGATAGATAGTGGAGAACGAGGCATAAACACTGAAAATCTTTTTGTGCATCTCTGAAATATCCCTTTCAAACTAGACATTTACTAAGTCCAATCATAGTTGTGATAAATCTAGCTACTGTGTTCAGGGTCGGAGCTGTCAGTCACTCAACCACCTACGTTTGAGACTGAGCAATTGTCGTGGCTGTCGCTGTCGTGGTTGGTCGAAGCTCTGGCGCTCGGCTCGTGGTGTCTAAACGCTAGATCTTTCTTAGAGGCAATATACAGCCTCTGAGGCAGGATAGCTGGCACGTAGATGTCTGGCTCACTGTCGGAGCACTTTAAGGCTAATTAAGCTGACAGCTACTCATCCTTAAAGAGGGTAGGTGCCTAAGTGGCTAACAGCTCCGCCTTGGAGCATCAGTGCTTAGTGACTGGATTTAATAAACCTCTTAAATTAATGATTCTATACTACAGATACTATACTCGTGAAGATAAACAACCATGTATTTTTACAGATTTTCATGATACTCAAAATATAGACTTACATGATATATAACACATTCCACATTTTCCTAACACCACTTTTCCCCTTAAATCAAGCCCGCCCCCCAATTAGGTCCCGCTGCCTCACCCTCGCAGCCTCCTCATCCACAGTCTCCTTCTCCTTTGCAAAACCCATTCCCATCCTCTTCTTCCTTCGTCCCTTCCTATCACCATATCTCTCATCAAACTTCCTAATCGCACTCAATGTCTCCATATCCTCGCTGATACTAGCCGAAATCTCCTGGATCGCAATGTCGAAATGGCGATTATTCAGCGTTCGTTTCTCAGGATAGATCAGATTGCCCGTTAATGACGAGGCGTCGAGACCAGCTGCCTGAGCCTCCGCAACTGCCGCAGCGTTCTCTTCTCGTACGCAAGCAAGTGCAGCGGCCACGGACAGGTTCTTAAGGTCGGAACCGGAGTAAAATGGCGTGTTTTTCGCGATGGCCGCGAGGGAGACAGATACATCCAGGTTTTCTTCTTTGAGGTGTATATTGAGGATAGCCTCTCTGTCTGCCTCAACTGGTAGGTCAATCAGGAGACGTCTTGGAAGACGACGCAAAATTGCTTCGTCAAGATCGAATGGCCGGTTAGTGGCAACCATGATAAAGGCAGAGAGATCGTTCATACCATCCCACTCGCGAAGGAACTGGTTGATGATCTCTCGATGGCTGGTACGTTCACGACCGGAGCCACGATCGCCGAAAATGGCGTCTGCTTCATCGATGAAGACGATGCAGGGAGAGAGCTTCTTAGCAAGCGAAAAGACGGCTTTGACGTTCTTCTCGCCTTCGCCGACATATTTATCGTAGATCTCTGAACCAGATACTTCAAGAACAGTAGTACCGCTCTCTTTGGCAAGAGCCTTGGCAAGCAAGGTTTTGCCTGTACCTGGAGGTCCGTATAGCAGAACGCCAGGAATCTTGTCCTTTGCAAGGACACCATAAGAGAAGGCTTCTGGGCGGATAAGAGAGAGACTCGTGAGAGTCTTTAGTGCTTCGATCGTATCCGTAGGAGCACGGACATCAGAAAATGTGGTGTGTATATCGCATGCATCCACGACTCCGCTAAGCAGCTTCTGCTCATGTTTCGAGCACGAAGCCTTAACCTGCTTCAGTTTTTGATCGGTCTTGGTGTCTTTAGCAGAAGCCTTCGCTGATCTGTTTTTTTCATAGTCTTGCATCCAGAGCGCCTTGGCCTCGTCACTCTTCTCAATCATGTCGTGCGCGCAAGCAAGGCACGAGTTGCCAGTCAGATACTTAGGTTCAGGCAGTCCGAGCATGGTTGTGGCCAGTCGATGTACTCTAGGATATGGCCAAATGGACTCCTCTAAGTCTTCTGCGATATGCGTCGTGTCAAATCCCCATTCTGGGGAGGCCGAAAGAGTAGGCACGCTGCGAGTAGGTGGCACTTCGCTGTCAATATTCGCTGTTAGAGCATCGGCCTTCTCGTTGCTAGAGAATTTGGCAATCATGTCTTTGATGTGGCGGATATTTATATTTCGTATACGCTCCTTTTCATCGGCTTTGAATGCATCTCGTTTCAGCGGAGATTTTGCTGGTGTTACCATAATAGTCCGTTGATCTCCGAAAATAATATCGGATTGAAGCTGGACGATCGAATTATATGTGTTCGCCGGGACAGGATCTCCTGCTGTCGTAGTCCCAACAATAAGAATATTTCTTCCTTCGAGCCACCGCTTCTTGACGATACCACGGAGCATTTTGAGAATGCTGATACCAGCAGGTATCTTTCCCATTTCCTTATACTGATTAATCTGGATGATAATAGGCTTCGACGGTACCTCTTCTGCAGTGGTAGTTTCTGGTGCAGATGCAAGACTGCCTTGTTGGGCCACTTTATTATGGGATGCATCAACCAATGCTTCCAAAGACGCAGTGAGCTTGAAATTGGACCATGACTCCGAGGAAGAGGTAGATCGCGAAGGACCCTGGTTTAGTCCTTGCCCAAATAAGTCGTCGAATGACATTGGTTTTGATGACATGCTCTGGCCACCAGGGCCGGGTATAATGGCAAGACCTCTCAGTTTCGAACTGCCAGCTTTCAAAGCCGAAGTCAATGCCTTTATCGGGGAAATATCTGGCTTTGAAGAATCCTCAGTCTCATCAGCATCTATCTCCTCGTCTTCTTCTTCATTCTTATTCATCTCTTCCTCAAAGCGGGCAACTTTGTCCGATTCGTAGCCCAACAGAGCTGTAGAACATGAAGTCCACGCCAGGTTTTCTCCCATATATTCTCCAACTATTTGTGCGATATCATCAGGATCCAATCGCACGATATCGGCCTTCAAATCGTAAGCGACTGTATCGACAACCTGATTCATAAATGCGATTCCGTCATGTTTCGGGCATTGAAGTAGAATATCTGGCCTCAGAATTTCTTTGGACTCAACGCCTGGGGGAGGCCGCAAGGATAAAACGGCATTTATGTTGGAAATCAGTTCTCCATAGACATTAACATGAATGCTGTATCGATCGTCATGTTCTGGTTCCAGTTCAATATCTTGTGCTGTCGCATGTAGCAGTCGGTTGGAACCATCGTCAGCGTTTTGGACTGCAAGGTCAACAAATCCCGGCTTCGATCTCGCAATGGTTCTGCTTTGTGCCTCCACATCCATATCCATATCTGACACCATATCGCTTATATCCAAAGGCGCGAATGCCTCTGAAGTAGACGGCGGACCTTGATACCATTTCTTGAACGAATCATCGTCCCGCCATAACAATATCCGACCGTCTTTCTCAATCCCTCCATTTGGTCTTATATTGTGTTCCACGAACCAATCGGGTAATATCACAGGAGGAACTTCTTTTACTCGTACGTTGCGATTTGCTCTTCGCGTAGCAGAGCCATAATCGCCTCGTTGTCGAGTCCGTTGCGTTTCCGCCACAGTATCCGTTTTTGCCACAGGTTCGATAGCAGCTGCTTCTTCAGGCACAGAATCCTCCTCATCCTTTTTCTTCTCTGCATCCACCTTCTTTGAACTTCCATTCTCGGCATCCCTCGTCGGGGTCGCAGGATCTTCGGGTATCCGATATGCAATCGCGGATCTGTGGAAATTTCTCGACGGCAGCGGACGACGAACGCCAGCTATAATTCGACAAGCACTCCATAGATGGGGCCTTCGAGCTGTTCGAAGCGCGCTCCATGCTACTGCATGCATCCGTTGAACTGGACGGCTTGGAAGCGCCGATTTGGATCAATTGGGTTGATTTGAAAGGGTCGATATTGTTTTGAAGAGTTGGGAAACCAAAAAGGCTGCGGCTCTGCGGGAAGGCTGCACTAGCGCCAATGGTGGCCCATTTTGACTGCGAGGCTGACCAGTCAGGTACAGAAGACAGGCACGCATAGGCGCGAGTCCAATCGTTTGGAAACGGCTCTATTCAGTCACCAAAAAAAACAAGTACCCCTATTTCGAAAAAAAAAAAAATCTACAACTTATTGTAGATATGTAGAATTACCATGACGACTGGGTATACCGAATAATGATCCAAAATATTATTTTTAATTCTAGAATACATTCTGCGACTCAACATGGCTGTCTACTCACAGGCAGGCGCTCCAAAATCGTCCTGGCCCCCGCTTTCTCCCCCAATGAACTACGCATTACTGTTGTAGTCCATTATATCCATACAGAAAGAAAATACATCCATTATCGTCTTTGATTCCTGTCATTTCTAAGATGCGCTTCCTTTTTCAACCGTTCTTGGTCTACCAAATCCAGCATTACACAGATCTTATGACGCAATTCCGACGGCGCAGCCCAGTACAGTGTGAATAAGAGGTCGTGATGGTTCCGAAGTGAAGCAATATCTGTTGCCTTCGCAGAGATTTTCTGATATTCAAGATCATGGTTTGGAAGTAAACGTGTTATAAGGTTTCGTACCTCCTTTTCATCTCCAGCTTCGCGCAACTGTTTGATTGCCGAATGAACAATCTTCAAAAAGATATGGAAGCATTCATCTTCGGATTCGATCACTGATGAAAGCGCAGCATCGAGGTCTTTGAGGAATTCCGGCACCGTATAAGACGTTTCGCCTCCAATGTGAGAGAATGCATGGGACGCAAAGAAATCGAAGAACGTGCCAACAATCGAACCATAACGACGCCAACCCCATACTTGAATTAAATGATGACAGCGACTGAACATTGCTTTGCAGTAGTTGTTAAAGCTTGGTGATTGCTTTGCGTCTAAGGAATACAGTTCAAACAGCCTCTTGGCTATCTTTTGAGGCATAGTCCAGTTTTCGGAGGTAGATCGATATCGCGAGCGTGGAATGAGAACGCCGAGCTCGTCGATCTCCATGAGTGGCAATAATGAGAATGTCGAATACCAAGCTTTCTCCATAACTCGAGCGTCGCTTTCCACGTTCATATTTGATAGTAGCTGCAAATTCACCGCATCCCAAAACGAGACCCGCGGAATTCGAGCCGCCTGCATCATGTGCATCAGAATCACCCATGCTTGGGCAGGCGATTGATCGGGTCTGATACCGGCTTCGCGAACCCTGAGATATTGAAGATCGTCATATAAGCTCTGAACTGAAGATAATCCGACAATGAAAAGAAGTTTGACGGATGTTATGGCTGCTCTTTGCAATAGAGTTTCCAACTGATTAGTGGTATGTTGACTGATACTGCTGGTCCGATGCGTTGCCGATATTCGAAGCGTCTGGAAGATAAGAACAACCTCAAATGTAGACAACTCCATAATTCGTCGGTTGTTCAGGTTATCTCGAGAGTCAAGGTTACCGGCGAGAACCTCCAAACATTCTGTCAAACCTTGCATGACGTCGATCATCCTTAGAAGACAGCTCTGAGATTCCTCGCGAGATTCAAAGGTTAGAGTGTCCTGGAAGTATTCTATCAAGAATATCATGCATTCGACCACCTCATTATCGATGTCCTTTCTTACTACATCCAAAGATGTCGAAACGAAGTCATGCAACCGATTGACAATCCAGTCGAAGCATACGCCTATTTCAGAAGAAACCAGATCGTCCCATATGCCCCATCTCATATGCCTTGCACCAATTTTGTAGAAAGCAAAGCCTCGAGAGCGGTCATAATATCTAGAAGCTTCGGTGCGGAGGGCCTTTGCAAGCTTCCCCTGTCCGATGAAAGTAGATTCATGGAAATATACACCAGATCGCAAGGGAAAGACGTCAAAGTCAATAGGATACTGGCTATTAGAGCCTCCAAGTCCATGTAACTTATTCTCAACAAGAGCTACAGTTCCGGACGTTGTGAGTGTTTCGATTGAAGCAACAATCAGAGGCTTGTCCGGCTGGCGATATTTTGCCGCAGTAGCATCGAGTTGCCTTGGATGACGTTTCCGTTGGCGGCTCGTTTGTGCTATGCCCCTGTTCACTTGATTTGCCATCTCCAAGTGTCGGTGCATCGCGAGTGGGTAAATGCAAATCAAGTTGGAAGTAGCAAATTCTTGGCGGGGACCAACGGACGACCTAGGGACACTAGCGGCAGTTCCACTAAGGTCATCGTCGGCCAGAAATCTTGCCAGTGGTACGTTGCTTTCCGCAGCAGAGCCGTTGTGATATCTCCTATATGATTTATCGAGATTCCTTTTAGTGGATCCAAATGCAGCCTCATGATCACGGTTGCGATATTCGGCCTCGGATATTTCAAGTTGTGCAGATCTTGCTTGGAGGGCAGAAGACACAAGGGGTGCTCGTCGCGTAGGAGCCCTCTTTGAGCGTAATGGTCTCGGTTTACGATATTGCACCTTTGGGCTCACACCCAAGTGTGAATTTGTTACACTCCATGGTATCTTCATTTGGTGATTCGTGGCAAGGCCTTTGTGTGCTGCTTTTCCACCGTTTTGAGCACTGTGGTTCTGCAGTGGACTTTTCAAGGTATTCGGCAGTGAGAGACTCATATGGTTTTCGACATTCTCTGAGATTGTCCGAAGAGGTGGCCTCGATGGCTGAAGATGCGTCCGAGGCTTTGCAGATATCCCTTTCCATTCCAAAAGGACAGTCTGAGCGTCGACGGTATCTTCACGATTATCCAGCCTTACAAACTTCCAGGTTGGACCATGTCTTCCTAGAGCATGCCTAGAGCCGGCACTTCGAGCAGCGATCCGCATGAATTTTGGTAAACACTCAACTGGATCATTAAATCGAGGCATAACGTCCTGAATCCCGGACTGAATAGGTTTTTGTCGAGGTGACCCAATCTTCTTTGATACTTCTCTCGCCAATAATGGTGCCTTTCCTTGGAGAATTTCATAGCCTTGGGTTGATAGAGGGTTAGGAGGCGGTTCAGCAAGCAGGTCGGTGATCCTTGGTTGATAGGACGATCCATCATGGAAGGTTCTGAAGAGCGACGTCACAACTCTTTTCTTCTTCGGACGCCCTGCGCCAGATAATAGCGTTCTCTGCCGCTTTTGCGATGGAAGCATCTGATCAATTCTATTGTCTTCAATAGCATAGTCGAAGTCTGACTGAGATAATAATCCCTGGGACTCTGCAACAGTCTCTTTTACAACACCTTGAATGGCGAATACATCCTCTTCATCGGACTCATCTGACAGAAAATACAATTCAGTCCTTGGATCTGCAGGAGTGGAAGTGGTTGGCCCAGAAGCTGTCCTCGGTATGGCCACTCCTCGCTTTGTCTGTGGCCTAACCGGCGAGACGCTACAGCTGTCTCGAACTGTGACTCGGGGCAGATTTGGCTGCGGTGTCATCGTTTGCTGATTGATGCGGATATGTGATGCTGGGAGCACTCCCCGAAGTAATTTGCGTATCTTAACTGGCTCTTTCGCAGGTGACGATTCCGTCTCTTCCGCCATGGGACTGGAAGCGAAAGGGTCTCCATTGTCTGAAAGAGTCTCAGAAGCATACTCCACAGCACGCTTCGCAGAGCTCATGGCAGGTGTTAGCAGATCGACGATTTGTACAGGCCCTTGTCTGTTACGAAAGTCCCTTGGTACTTCGCTGCCCAAATCCGAACCTGACGGTGAGAGTGATCTGTGAGAGCGACCAGTCCAGGCAGACCCTACGTGTCTGGGAGAGCTGGTCATAGGGGGTGACTGAGGTACATCAAAATTATTTAACACCGTTGGCGGAGAATCTAGAAAAGTGCTGTCCAAGAGTGGAGCATATTCTGCTTTTGAATAAGTTTTGCCATAAGCACACATGCGACTCTTTTTGCACGGCTCTTTGGCCTTGTTGAATTTTTTCACGAGATCATTGATGTCGGGAAATTCTTCCTCTTCCACATCTGCTGTAACTGATTCGAAATGGGATAGGTTCTCTTGCGGTCTCCGATCAGCATGGGATGATGCAGGGGATGACTGCAGGTCTTCGACAGCGCTCGACGTCTGACTGCCATTTTCAATTGCTGTGCTCTGGCTCTCTTCCTCCGCTTCAAACTCAACATCTTGAGAATCGCAATTTTGAGCTACTTTTCGTGCTTCTTCCTGGGCTTGCGTCAATCGTAATGGCCGTAGACCCCGAGCCTTGAATTCCCTGCGATGGCGCTCACTATCCAATAGATAAGGGTGTAATTGAATTTGTGTTCGTGGACGAAGAGAACGTCTTCGTGTGGCTTCATAGTTGTTGGCATCTTCCAGGATGGATACATCTTCGTGGTGTGAAGCATCGTGCGGGGGAGGAACAGAAACAATATCTGACACTACGAGTCGTTGATCGCTGCTGGATGGTAGAGTGCTGATTCTGGCAGGACTGTAATGTGAATTCGAGAATTGAGAGGAAGCGATGCTCGAGAGACTTGAGGTTGGTGATGATAATCTCACATAGCTTCGGGAGATCTCTTCCTCGGCCGTATTTCCTGCATGTAGAGAGGCTTGTGATCCTACCATGGCAGGTTCTAAACTAGGGGGGAACTCGGAATATTGCGTGGCACTGAACTTGGGCGGCAAATTGGACGCGGTGTCTTTGCGAGGTGATTTCGAAAGCCGTAGACGGGGTAGCGGCGCATGAGTAGCTGCTGGTGTGCTCAACGCATCTTCATCCTCTTCTTCAAGCGATAACTCATCATGTACGATGATGATTTCCCCAACGCCATCAGGTTCAAAAGGCTGTGATGCAGCCGGCGGTGCGTCGAGATTGCCATTTGCTTCTTCATTCGAGGTATTTTGCGAGTCCAACGCATCATCTTCATCGTCGGAATCCGGCACGATTCCTTTCTCCTTCCACGTACTCCTGCTCGTACTCTTCATTTTCCAACCTCATAGTGGCACCAAATCCATAGCATTGACGAAAAATATCCATATGTTATTGCCGGTTTGTCGAGTACCTCAGCCTTGGACGTAGGTGTAGAGTACGGAGTCCTTGAAGGTATGTATTCCTACCTACGTCGCGTTGTGGTTGACGCGACTTACGGGTACGCTACCCAGCGCTATAAATTATGCGCGAGGCAGGAGCCGGGGGTGCCCCACTACACGGAATAAATGATTTCCCATATCACGTGCATTGTACATATTTTCTCACTCCCACTCCCCTTTACCTGGTTTCTCTACAGTAAAGGAACAACTTCAAAAATCATCTTCCAAATTCGATGTAAATGAATAAATTTCATAATTATATTCCTGTTGTTATAGCCGCCGGCTTAGGCGTCGCGAATGGTATGTTGGAGTCATCTCACTTGTGATTGGGCATAGGGACTGAAAATGTAAGGTCTCTGGGTTTTCGGTCCAGCGTTCGAGGAGCAAGCACAGGAACGTAAGGACAAGGCCATGTAAGTTGATTGTCATGTCATTTACTTTGATTCTAATCAGTTGCAGGAGAGCTGCAGAAGCTCAGAAGCCGTTAGATGAGGATGTTGCTTCTGCAATAAAAGCGGCGAATGACGCCAGTCGATCCGCAGCGACTGGTGCGGCTTTAGAAAAACGAAGTTGAGGTTGAGCTTTTGGGAAGAGCCGTCCGAACAGTCTGCACCTATCAAAGAAGAGTCAGAGGCAGTTGGGAATAATTAAGGACCCAAAATGTTTTTTGACGCTCCGTAATTGAACGAGGGAAACTTACCGTGACTGCACCGCTATGGGCTTACCTTCAAGGCGCGCGCATCGCTATCAGAATCTTGGCCGTAGTTCTATGATATGTGGATTGATATCATCAGACATCTTATTTCTTGATAACCACCTCGCCATTGTAGTTCTGGTCCTACGACCCGAGATGCGTATTGATTCAGATCCCATCAGCAACCTCTCCATTCCAAGAACCTACACATGTAAACATTCCTGCCAAATAACGAGCGAACACATAAAGATTGGTTACTAGGTAGCATTTCTCTGTCACTTTCTCCCTCTCCTGTAGCCAAGACGATCATCGACGTTTTCAGTATGCAAGAAAACTCGGGCGTGGTCTCGTCTCCAATAGTTCTCACTGAGCTCAGGGTCAAGAACCCTTTTTGAATCATGGGACACCTAGGAATACACTGATGGCTATACCTTATATGACTGTTGTTGAGACCCTGGTCCCTCCGTACTTTGACGCAATTCAGAGGGGATGCATGAATATTTCACAGAGTATATTTCCAAATTCTTGTAAGTTTTGTAAGTAATGTAGGATGGAATATTTTCGGTGAATAGAGAAATCATAATAGTTGTTATTATGGCTTCTCCAACCATTCCAACTCTGTATGTGCTTCTGAAAATACATACTTATAAAGTCCAAATCCAAATCTCTCAAAGGTCCGAAGCTTGCCATCTCTTGATCTTGTGTTGTTGTGAAGCCAACACTGCTCTCCATCTCAGCCATGCCACAGAGCTTCCGCACGGCTACCACGCAGCATTGCGCTACCTGCCTCGGTCTTGTGGTCAAGAGCTCACCATCCAATGAAACCAATCAAACCACATCTATAGTACCAACAGGGTACAATAATCGACGTCAGACGCAAGCTGAATCCACCTAGAGTACATGCCCTATGAAGTATGTAGTGACGCTGATGAAATGCACGTGCAACGATGATCCAACCCCAACAGGAGGCTGTGATATCCCTCTTGCATCTTGAGCAACTTCTTCGATAGACTCGAGAAGCTAAGCTTGGGAATAAAGCTGAAGGAACTGTGTAGTCGGTATTCTGCCTACTTCAGCAAGCGACTTCAAAACATATGGCGTCAACGACGACGAGAAACGGGGAGAAAGAGGTCCCCAAAGGCAATGAGCAAGACAATGACCTTAAAGCACTCCTATCGCCAGACCAACGAGAAGAGTTTACGCTCTTGATTGCCAACATCACCGAGGAAATGAGAAAGCAGATATCTGACACCTTTGATGCGGCATTCACCACCGAGAAGAAGACCACAGAAGACTTGGGACTCCAAGGACGAAATCCAAATGTCGATCACAGCCGAAACCACACAGAAGAAGGACAAAAGGCTCAGCAATTGCGACAGAAACGAGAGAAAGAAATATCGGCGCCTAAGTTGCAGCAACTAAAGAAAAATGCTCTGGCATACTTTGAAAAGTGGCAGAGGTCGGTCTTAGTGAGAGTTGGAGAAGTCCTCAGTACAAAAGAGACTGCCGACAATCAGCGTGATCAAGCCAAGACGAGAATCTCCAAAGCACCTGGTCCACCTGCGAGACCACAATACAAAGTCGTGGGAATGTCTGACATCTTCAAAATCAAAGGTAGCTGTCTCACCCCTTTTGTATCTCATACATACATATATCTTATGTTTAATGTTTAACATATACTGACATGCTTACATAGAATCCAAGGACAATGTCCATCCAGTGGAGCCACCCGACGACATATCTGACGCTCCTGATGCGGCTTTAACTAGACTCTATCCACCAACTTCAACGTCCTTGCTTTCATTGCATAAGAAGAATCGAATTCTTGTTCTGAACTCAACGCTATTACTTCTTCTATCACTAGAGCACTATGAATCCCAGTCGCGGATTCTCCTTCTCCACATAGCCTCATCCCTTCATCTGTCTCTTGGTATACTCACAGAAAACGAGGTCAAGGTTGCCAAAACTCTCCTCGAAGTGGCGAAAAAAATGTCAGCGGAGGAAGAAGCAAAAAAAAGAGGAGAAGAAAATCAAACAACGCGAAGGTGGAAAGTAGGCCTGGCTGGAATTGCTGGTGCTACTTTGATCGGAATCACAGGTGGTCTGGCTGCCCCTCTAGTAGCTGCTGGACTTGGCACAATTATGGGTGGCCTTGGTCTTGGAGCAACGGCAGCAGCGGGCTTGCTTGGTACTTTGGCCCAAAGCGGAGTCATCGTGGGGACCTTGTTTGGGGCTTATGGAGGCAGGATGACTGGACAGATGATGGATCTGTATGCAAAGGAAGTTGAGGATTTCGCATTTCTCCCGCTTCGGGGTTCGACGAAGAAATGCCGCAAAACACAAGATATCCCAGTTGAAGATAGAAGACTTCGGGTCGCCATTGGTATCAGTGGGTGGCTCACGCAGAAGGAGGACGTTATCAATCCTTGGAGAGCATTAGGACATGAAAGCGAGATTTTTGCCTTGCGATGGGAGCTCGACGCCCTGAAGAATCTCGGCACATCTATGGAGTCCGTCGTAAAGGATGCAGCGTGGACTATGGCGAAGAAACAGATCATTCAAAGGTCGATCCTTGGGAGCCTGATGCTTGCTCTGTGGCCTCTTAGCTTTCTGAAAGCCAGCAAAGTTCTCGACAATCCCTTCAGTGTGGCGAAGAACAGAGCAGATAAGGCAGGCTTAGTCCTCGCTGATGCGATCGTCAACAAAGCACAAGGAAAGCGACCGGTGACTTTGATTGGCTACAGCTTGGGCGCCAGAGTGATCTACTCTTGCCTGATGTCCTTAGCCGAGCGAAATGCTTTTGGTCTGGTCGAGTCAGCTGTGCTGATTGGAGCTCCATGTCCGTCAAATGGTAGTATTTGGCGTGCAATGAAGAGCGTCGTGGCCGGAAGGCTTGTCAATGTTTACTCCGAAAACGACTATATCCTGGCATTTCTATACCGTACAAGCAGTATCCAACTCGGCGTTGCTGGTCTTCAAGAAATAGGAGACGTAAGTGGTGTTGAGAATGTGAATGTGAGTTCTTTAGTTTCTGGTCATCTGAGATATCAATATCTCGTTGGTGTGATACTTCAGAAGATTGGCTGGGAGGATATTGACAGTGGAGAGGTGGCGAAGGAAGCAGAGACAATCGCTTTGATTGACAAAGAAGAACAAGAAGAGCTGGAGGAGCTGGAGGGCAAGGAAGAGGATCTAATTAGCTTTGATGAGGAGGTCAAACCAATTGATGTCAATGAGGTCGTTAGGGCCAAAAAGGACCCAGAACCACAGAAGGCGGAGGTCGAAGAGGATGAAGACAAGTTGCATGAGCCTATAGAGCAGATGCACTTTTGAGAGCTCTTGGGCCTGTCTTTATAATTCCTTTGCCATGAAGTGGTTATTTAGCTATGATGATACCAATGAAGTTATGCCATCTTGCCCATATCATGATTTCCCTTCAGTCTTGACAACAAAGTACTCCCCAACCGTCCTGCTAGCTGTGGCCAATGGATTCCACTCAGCTCTCGACTCTTCGGACGGTAACTCCTTTCTTCTCGGCCTTTTCATCCTTCCCCTGACCTCCTCCTTTGCTAATGCATCCCTGAGCCTGTCAAGCCCAATTTTGTGTTCTTCCAAGCTCTCCTCAGTCTCTTCTCGGATAGCTTGCAGAGGCTCTACGCCAGTCGTGTCGACTTTCTGCATCTCTCGGACAAAATGTAACTGTGATTCTAAGGTCGCGATCATTTTCTCTTCTAAAACGGGATCTGACGTAGGTTGTGGCAATGCAGACAGTCGCAGAAGATGGGAAAGTTGCTCGGATGTGACTGAAGGAGTGGAAGGAGCGTCTGAGTTTGCTGGGAGAAGAGAGCGGACGGACCAGTTGGGCCTTGAGAGGAATTCATCGATATCTGCTTCAGTCTCGAGGATGGGTTTTGATGTATATCTTCGAGTCTGCTGGTATCTGCATGCGGCAGATGCGGCTCGAAGGCTCGTGCGACAACGTAGGCATATTGATCCTGACATTATATATTACAATTGAAGACTATGGACCTATTAGCGATAGAGAAGTGGAAGGATGGAGATTTCCCTTTCAAGTTTTCAACTACCTACTTTTCAACGTCGCCGGCGAGTTGATAGTAGTGTAAAGATGCCAAAAAGGGACACGGCTGAAACTGCAGATACATAAAATTATGCTTATCCAAATCAGGTATTAACTCTTAATTTCGCAATTGAAGCTATACATGATAATTAAACATTGATTTGAAAGGTTTAAACTTTATTGACTTAATTATAGAATACATAAGAAGTTTATAAACAATGTTTAAAATCTTTATAATAAGTAATTTATATATTTTAAAGGCATATAAATGCGTCGCTTTTATTAGGAATTAGAGCATGAATGCCTGAATTTCATAAATTTTGCACTATTTATCTGTTGTTTTAGCATGTCGCCAAAAGGCCCAAGTACTTGTAGGTACATCTGCTACATTGAGACGGAAGATAGCCATACCACTGCGTCAGAGCTCTGGGATGCTACAACCGCCAACTTCACACAACGCAACAGCAATTGTTGGAAGATCAAACTTCAACAACGCGCAGCACCCATAATTAGGTGAAATCTAATAATTATATTCTCGCTCAAAGGATATGGCACAAGATCCTCGTGCGCTCCTGCAGAAGGTATGCTACCAGCACCGACCAGCACCGCTCCCCCGCCCATTTACCCCGCCAGTCCACGAGCCCAAACTGATGTGGTGATAGGCAGACAAAGCCGCAGCCGGCGCTGGAGGAGGATTCAGTCTTTTCGGTGGCAGACAGGAGAAATGGGAGAATGCAGCAGATCTCTATACACAAGCGGCGAATGCCTTCCGTATGCAAAAGCTGAGTACGGCTCCAGCCATGTCTCCGTCGCATCATGCCTCTGCTAATCGTTTCGACAGCCAAGGAAGCTGGTCAAGCATTTGAGCGCGCAGCGTCTATTCAAACCCTGAAACTCTCAGAACCAGATGACGCAGCCAATACTCTGGTGGAAGCATTCAAGGTTTACCGCAAGTCCGATCCTCAAGATGCAGCGAGGTGTCTGGACACCGCCATCAACCACTACACAGCCAAGGGCAACTTCCGCCGTGCAGCAACACACAAGCAGAATCTGGCAGAAGTATACGAGGTAGAGATTGGCGACCAGAAGAAGGCAATGGAAAGCTATGAACTCGCAGCCAGCTGGTTCGAGAGCGACAACGCTGAGGCGTATGTGTTTTCCACTGTAGCCCTAACAGACTCATCCCAATACTAACATACATGTTTAGACTGGCGAATAAGCTCTATCTCAAAGTCGCTGACCTTGCTGCCATCGAAGGCGACTACTACAAAGCGATCGAGAATTTCGAAAAGGTTGCCACCAGCGCCGTCTCGAACAACCTGATGAAGTGGTCAGTGAAAGACTATTTCCTGAAATCGGGCATTTGCCTGCTGGCCGTTGGCGATATGGTAGCCGTTAATCGCGCCTACGAGAAATATCGGGACATGGACCCGACGTTTGCGAGCACACGCGAGCATCAGCTGCTCGTGGATCTGGCGGAGGCGGTGGACCAGGGTGACCAGGAGGCATTTGCAGATAAACTATTCCAGTTTGATCAGATGAGTAAGTTGGATAAATGGAAGACCACAATTCTACTGAGGGTTAAGAATGCGATTGAGGAGAAGGGGGAGGATTTCTCTTAAATGAGATGAGACGGCAGACAGATGGATGGACATAGGCGTTTGGGTTGTTTTGTGGGTATGATCATTTTGAGCGCGCGGCACAATCAGGGAGGCTGCTAATAGACAGTTTATTCTCAATTGAGAATGTCTATTCTTTAGTTCTATTAGAATGTATTTCTGCTATTGTGCCGTTATTCTGAAAGGCACTATCGTTTTGGTACTATGCCTCATCCCTACCAGCCCCCAAACGCCCGACAATGTCAAAATAAAATGCTATACACCAACCACACCCTATATGCCCATTTTTTCAAGCAGCTCCTTTCTTTGCAAATCGTCCCAGCGCAGGGCCCAGTTCCTGCTCCGCAGCCTTGATCCTCTTCTCACTCTGATTCTTCCTCAACTCCATAATCTTCAATCTCTTCTCATCAATAATATTCCTGCTCCCCTTCTTTCTCAAGTACTTCCTCAAACTGCTATTCTTGCCTCTGCCCCTATTCTTGACATCGGCCAGTAGTTCCGCAGGAGCCTTATCCAGGTCCTTCTCAGCCTTGCGCTGTTCAGCGGACAGTAAGTCCAAATTGCCAATATACTCTGGATTGAGCGAGATCATCTCGGGTTTCAGCTTGTTGAGCAGTGATCTAACTTCAGCTTCCTGTCTCTGCTTGGTGTTCTCGTATGGATTGACTTCAAGGGCGTCGAAGTTGGCTTCTCCGGCACCTGGGACGATGATGGAGGAGAACCCAGCGTCGTGGGATACGCCCAGAATATCTTCGAAAGGACACCAACGCACGCGCTCAATGTGCTTGCCTTCGCCGCCCCAGGCCATATATGGGCTTCGAATTTTCTCCTGGTCTAGGGCGTGTTTCGTGAAGAGCCCGCGCCAGATTGAGGTTTGCGTGCCCCAGCCCACGGCTGTGAGACCTGTGTCTGAAATGGACACGGAGGAAGCGGGCTGGCGTGTGAAGTAGCTGTTGACTTCTTTAAACATGCGAATATCCCAGACGGCCATTTTGAGATCTTGACCAGTCGACACCATATAGCGGCCCTCACGGTCGATGTCTAACGAGCGAACAGGACCGCGATGTGCAAGGAGCTTCACGAGGGGTGTGGTTGAGTTCGGAGACCAAAGAGTAACATTTCCGTTTTGGTGACCCATATGGAGAATTGCATTGTGAGGGTTTTGAGTGAGGGAGGTAGGCGATCCGAGGCGGGTTGGAATTTCGATGACCATCTGCCCGGTTGAAGTGTCTTGGTATTTCAGATATCCAGCATTACCCTTGAATTCTGTCAGCACTAAATACAGCAAAAAAAATTCGGAAGCAGCTTACCACAGTGGCTAGGAGGTAGTGATATGGCAGGAACTCCATATTTGTTACCTCGATATGCTTCTTCAAGCAATGTATCTCAACTCCGTGACTGTCGTATATATAGACGTATTTTTTCTGAGCTACGGCGAACATCTGGTTGTTGTGCAGCCATTTTGCATCTCGTACTGTCTCTCCGAGCTGCAATTCGCACCCAAGTTTCCCATCCCGCCAGTCCATTGTCGCGACATGACCTTTCCTCCCTGCTAATAAGAGATCTCTTCCTGTCCGTGTATAGTCGCACACATATGGCCCAAGATTATCCAACTTCAGCTCAAATCCCTTCTTTGCTGTCTCAATCGCCACATCATTCCTGATATCCTCCTGCCTAACTTTGTATGTCCTTTCAAGCTCCGTTTCTGGCTCGAGGAAGCCACCCTCGTTCTCGAGCAGAATCTCCGCATCCTTTGCCTTCAGGGTCGCATCTTTGTATTTGTTCTCAAGAAGCTTGAGATTCCCCCGCAACTTCTTGTCTTTAATCCCTTTCACGGGAATTTGGCGACCGCGTCCATAGTCTCGTTGTGCCTCCTTCCGTCTGCGCAGTTGCGATTCTTGATCCTTCGCGACCAAGGAAGTTCGTGTCGTTCTTACTGGACCGACTCCAGTCGCATTGACCTTAGTGACGGTGTCGTCGATGGTATCTATTACTGCGGACATTGCGACTGGATTGTGATGGGATTATTCTGAGTATCGAGGTTCATGAAGAGGGTGGCATCTGAACTTTTTTGGATGCCAAGATTTCGCGAGATCTAATCGCTCTTATCGGCCAGCGAATCGCGCACAGATAATTAATTTTTGGACAGAGACTGGCAGTGGCATCTCATCCCCACATTATTATTGATGCCGTTTGAAGTCTCGAACGGTTGGAAACTGTAGCTATTTACGACTGTCGAGGATTCATTCCCGACTTCAAAACTGGCCTCGTTAGATCTACCCTACAGGTTCAAGGCCGGAGGCAAGGGCAAGATGCCTGCACCTGTTGCGCACTCCCACAGGAATACCACCAAGGTCACCCACAAGTCTTTCAAAGCTCGCAAGGCGACCAAGGGTGCGCTGAAAGAAATATTGAAGGGTAAGTCTTGCGACATGGGATAGGAGCACGAGTGCGAGTGCTAAAAATTTAACAGGCAAAGTCGAGACCGGATCTTCTGCGCGCAAGACCCCGCATCAGCAACTCATGTCGAAATTCGACCGGAGAAACCAAGCCCGCCAGAAACAACTCACGAAGCACAAGGAGCATTTGAAGGATAGCAGCGTATTCAATGGTCGTAATGGAGCTCCAAGAATCGTTGCGGTCATACCGCTCTGTGAGGACTCAGATGCTACCGCAGCAGTCAAGCAGTTGAGCGCAAGCCTGGATGTTGACGTGGAGGTGCCCGAGGAAGGCATCATTTGCACCGATGTCGACCGCTTCAAGCAGAAAATTCAATATGTCGTTCTCAAGAGGGATTTGGCCGCTTGCATGGACGCCTGCAGAATCGCTGATTTTGTCGTTGTTATCTTATCCCCGGAGCAAGAAGTGGACGACTTGGGAGAGCTTATTCTTCGAAGTATTGAGAGCCAGGGACTGTCGACGTTGTTGACCGTTGTACAAGGGCTAGACAAGATTGAGCCGCCAAAACACCGCGCTCAGATCCAAGGATCCCTAAAATCATACATTACACATTTCCACCCAGAGCAAGAGAAGGTTCACAGTCTGGACTCGAGACAAGAATGTGCCAACTTGATGCGCTCATTGTGCACTACGTCGCCCAAAGGTGTTAGATGGCGCGAAGACAGAAGCTGGATGTTAGTCGAAGATGTACAATGGCCCGAGAACGATGGCGAGGATGTTATTCTGACTGGAACTGTACGTGGGAAAGGACTTAAGGCAGATAGACTGGTACAGGTTGCGGATTGGGGTGATTTCCAGATTGACAAGATCACCGCAGCACTTATTTCATCGAAGAAGCATAGCAAGGGCGAAGAGATGGCTGTGGACGAAGCAGATGTGGAAACGGTTTTGGATGCGCCAACTGAAGATCAGGATGACCTTGAAGAGCTCGCTCCTGAAGAGGTCATGATGGACGATATTGATGCTGGTGTATCTGTTGCTGGAACTGAGAAAAGAGGCGTACTTCTCGACGATCATCACTACTTCTCAGACGATGAGACACATTTACCAGCTGCTCCAAAACGTCTGCCAAAGGGTACTTCATCTTACCAAGCTGCCTGGTTTTTGGGCGACAATGTATCTGATGATGGATCTGATTTTGAAGAAGTTGAGGAAGATGAGGATATGAACATGGATGCTCCAGCTCTGCCACAGGACGGTGTTGAAGGAATGGCCCCACGGGAACCTACAGAGTTTGCACCTTCTGAATACCCACAATCAGAGATGTTTTTGGATAGATCAGCAGAACAGGAAGCAGACCAACTTGCTGCCTTCAGAAAGAGAAAGGGAAATGAGGCCGATGACGATCTGGAATTCCCAGATGAGATTGAGTTGCAGCCACAAGTGCTTGCACGCGAGAGATTGGCCAGATATCGTGGTCTCAAGAGCTTACGGACAAGTCATTGGGAGGAAGATGAGGACAGAGCACATGAGCCCGAGGAATGGAGAAGATTACTCCAGGTGCCAGACTATAACTCATCAAGAGCCCAAGTCACACGCGAGGCGCTAATAGGAGGCGTGCCAGCCGGCACTCGCGTCCATGTACATCTCCGAAAGGTTCCTTTGAGCATTCGCGACTCGTACAAGGCATCAAAACCAACAACGATGTTCTCACTACTTCGTCATGAACATAAGCGAGCAGTCCTGAACTTCAAGATCACCTTGAGCTCAGACTATCCGGAGCCAATCCGCTCGAAGCAAGAGATGATTCTCCAAGTTGGATCCAGAAGATTCATCATCAACCCAGTCTTCTCCCAAGCTGGAAATCCTCAAAACAACGTTCACAAGTTCGATCGATTCCTTCACCCTGGTCGTTCTGCCGTAGCATCCTTCATTGGACCGCTCACCTGGGGTTCCGTGCCTGCACTCTTCTTCACCCGTCCGTCAGCAGAAACAATGGCTGCTGATCCCAAGTCCGCAGAGATGCCGCTCATCCTCATTGCCACTGGAACATCTCTCCCACCGTCGTCCACTCGTGTCGTCGCCAAACGCATCATCCTCACTGGCCATCCATACAAAATCCATAAGAAGCTTGTCACCATTCGGTATATGTTCTTCAACCGCGAAGATGTCGAATGGTTCAAGGCATTGCAGTTGTGGACCAAGCGTGGCCGCAGTGGATATATCAAGGAGTCCCTTGGAACGCATGGCTACTTCAAAGCTACTTTTGACGGTAAAATCAACCCGCAAGATTCTGTGGGTGTCAGTTTGTACAAGAGGGTCTGGCCAAGAAATGCAAGAGCTTGGAAGGGTGTTGATGAGGAGGTGCCAACATTGGTTGACAATTTAGGAGACATGGAACTGCAGGATGCAGACATGGATGGTGGTGTTGTGGTATAGAGATAGACGACATGCACATGCTCAGGCTCATGGTTTATGGGGCAAGGCGTATCAGGAAGGACAAAATATGACTCAAATTTGTTATGATCAAGACTTGCATTGGTCCAGTTTGGATTATTGATTATCTAGTGCACACGCATGACCGGAATACATATGTATCTTGTCTGAATCTGCTGTCATACCACCACATGTATTCGGAGCACATCAAGCAGCACACGACGGAGGTCTACGAAAAAGCTAATCTTATCGGATTAGATCCTAGTAGCTCAACCGTCAGAACTCAGCGAGTAGAGTAAGGTATCATCTACCTATACTTCGAGGTAGGTATTGTAATAGGTATGTACGTATGTATCATATTTTAGGAACACAATGCTCCAGACCCAATATCAAAATGTGCCCTTTGCATCCACCAAGAAACAAATAGAGCAAAGTAAGTATTTGTACATGACTATTTTTCCGAGAATATCAGGCTTGGATTCTTTTCGATGCGTTTAATGCTATAAATATTCTTTGAACGTTCCACTATCACGTGTAAACTCTGTAAACATTCGATCGATTGGCGTGGCCGTGTGGAGCTCAGGCCTCTATCGACCAGGGGTCTTGGTCTTGGATATTCTGCTGCGGAATGAAGGTCTTCCAGACATCTCCCTTCTGGAAATCCCCCCTCATTAATTCCTCCACAACATCACGACCATTGGATCGAAAATTGATCCATTTGAACTCCTTCGGTAGGTAGCTAGGAAGGAATTATTATGACTTCTTCTGCCGCGACGGTCGTTGCCTCAAAGTCAAAATCCAATGGGGAAGCACGATTGAGGGGAGCCCATGAAAATGGGAAGGCTGAGGCCGCATCGACGCCCAAGGACGATGAGAACTACGAGCATTTCTTCTGGACATACACGGAAGAGCCGCATAGGACACGGCGAATGGCCATCATCAAGGCTCATCCGGAGGTACAATTGCTCCGTGTGCCAGTTCTCCAAGCTCCAACTAACCACTCTCCAGGTGACGAAGCTCTGTGGTCCTGAGCCATTGACGAAATATATTGTTGCCGGCGTGGTCGCCCTCCAAATAACCTGCGCCTACCTCCTCCGAAACACACCCTTCTTCTCCTGGAAGTTCTTCCTCACAGCATACATCGTCGGCGCAACGGCCAACCAGAACTGCTTCCTCTCGATCCATGAGATCTCCCATAACCTTGCCTTCCGCTCTCCTCTTGCCAACCGTCTCATCGCCATCTTTGCCAATATCCCAATCGGCGTCCCGTATTCTGCGTCTTTCCGCCCCTACCACCTCACGCACCACAAGTCCCTCGGCGTGGACGGCGTGGACGTCGACCTTCCCACCGCGCTCGAAGTCGTCTTCCTTGACTCAATCCTCGGGAAGAGCTTCTTCTGCACTTTCCAGATCCTGTTCTACGCCCTACGCCCCATGATGGTTTACCGAATCCCGCTCACAAAGATCCACTTCCTCAACATCGTCGTCCAACTCGTCGTCGATTACTTCCTCGTCAAGTACGCTGGCGGCAAAGCCCTCGCCTACCTCATCTTCTCGAGCTTCCTCGCAGGCAGCTTACACCCGCTTGCTGGCCACTTCATTGCCGAGCACTACGTCTTCACACCGCAGCCAGCCAATGCGCGGGATCCGCATACCATCCTCGACACCCCCGTCCCGGAGACGTACAGCTACTACGGCCCACTGAACTTCTTCACCTGGAACGTCGGCTTGCACAACGAGCACCATGACTTCCCAGCCGTGCCGTGGAGCCGGCTACCCGCCGTATATGAGATCGCGAAAGAGTTCTATGTGGACTTACCCAGGCACGAGAGTTGGGTGTGGGTGATTTGGCAGTTTATTTGGGATAAGGAGGTAGGCATGAGCTGTAGAGTGAAGCGAAAAGAGGGAGGTAGGAAGGTTGGTGGCGGCTCGACATGGACGGAACAGGAAATACAGGCTTGATAAATGTGGTAGTGCATGCATAATATATGTCAGGGATTCGTGCATCTCATCTCATTTTCGGCGTACAGGTAGACTTCGATTCACAATGTACATTCTTTGGGATGCAATAAACGACAGAACAGGCTGTTAGGGATTATTATGAATCATGGATGCGCATAATGAACTAAGGAAAAGGGTGAAGAGCGGCTATCTAAGAACCTCCCAGCTGGCCAGGAAACCCAACCTTATGTAAGGCAAATATGTACTGTAGACACATTACCAGTAATTTTGCCACCGCAGAGAGACCTGAGTAATGAGAACTAAATACATAATAGAGAAAAAGGATGATCCTGATCCTCGTCTTGTTGTGGTTGCCAGGAGCACTCGCCTGGGCGTGACTTCCCACTGAACGTTTTCGCATGCCAATTCGTCAGCCAAAAGCATATAGCTCCCGCACTTGTGTCATCAGAGGGCCATCCTCTGTTCTTCATATCACACCTGAACTCCTGAACATGATCTGAATCAAGAGGAAGACGCTAAGGTATATTTGATCTAGAAGAAGAAATAGGCGATAAGGAAGCTCAGGAAACACAATGCCGCTACGACCTTGACTGGAACGCCTTCCTGGGATGTGGTTCTGAGGGCTGCTTGTGCTGTCGGTACGATATCTTCAGTGCCTACTGCATTAGCAGTTTTGCGTAGTCTCAAACCAGCGTCCTTGGTGTAAGATGCAATGGTAGCTTGTGCCTCTGCCAGCTGAGCCTTAAGCTCTTCGACCGAATTTGGAAGAGCACTTGAAACGGCTGCTGGAATAGCCTTGACGCTTTCCTTTGCTTTGGCTTTGGATTCAGGGATGGCCAATGTGGCCTTTGAAATATCATCCTTCACTTGGGCTGGTCTTGTATCGGAGACAGTCTTCTTGATGGCGCCTTCAGATGTGGATGTTTGTGGTGTGAGTTCCTCTGGGTATGGGGAGTGATACAATAGTGGTGCCGTGTTTGGTGTTGTATCGCTCTGGAAGTCCTTTGATTAGATTCGTCTCGACTACGCAGGAATGGCCCGCAAAACTATGAAGGCAGGCAACTTACAATGCTACTTGCACTTGTGCCATTTCTGAGAGGTGTGGAGACTGCAGGTTGGATGTGCTCTTCTGCAAGGAACACCACTCTAATCTTTTTTTCATGAACTGACGATTTCTCGGCCTGATCGACATGCTGCCACTTTGCTCCTGTTAGAGAGTCTTTGCCAAACTGTGCCGAAGTATACTTACAATCTGACCAATATTGGTGAATTCCTTGTCTGCAGTAACAGCTACGGATTGGACAAGGAACTTATCGCGACATCTTGCATCCAAAGGGGGTTCATTCTTCATAGCTTGCAAAAGGACTAAATCACAGGTCAGTCAGCATAGGTGGCACATTATGGTCATCGCAAGTCTTTTCATACCAGAAACCTCAACTTCCTTGCCGGGTTCTATGCGGCCAGAATTTGGTCTAACACAGTATCTGAGATATGGTCAGTTATGATTCCCATAATATAGCTCCGCGAGAGGCAAAGGCGCATGGGTCGCATACTGCTTCGGTGCCGTTGTCTTAACCTATACGCAGCGAGTCTTAGCCATAGACCCAATGACGGTTGGTTCGTGTATGGATGGGTTCGATGGGCTCATACCTTGAATGCGACTGGAGTATGGTTTGGGTTCTTGATCTTGAGGATCTGCGATACCTCCCTGGTGAAGGGCCCTAGATTGCTTCATTTAGTATCCTCCATATCCTCCAAGGCGACGAGAATAGATAGGATCGGGCAAGCATACGATGGAAGCCGAGCTCCTGTGGATCGATCTCAACAGACATGTTTGTGAATTTTATATATTTGTCTTTGTCGTGTAGAGGCTGTGTTCAGCAAGAAGGTGACAGAGGCTGCTGGGAGCTCAAAGCATTCGTTGCCAGATAGCGTTCGTTGGCTTGGTTGTTCTCGTTCGTGAATAGACGCCAGAGGCAGCTAAAGAGACGCGGGCGAGCACTGACAGTGGAGTACTGGGGTGCTGAGTACTGCGTATAGTGTGTGTAGTGTAGTGTAGTGTAGTGTAGTGCAACAAAGAGCTGAATAGAGTTGCTTTGCTTATATCTGCGCTTGTGCTTGGCTGCAATTAATCAAGACCCGTGATATTCGTATGCTATGAAGAGGAAGCTCCGAAGTCCGAGAACAATTGTTTGTGACTTGGTGTTTTGTGTTGTTGAAAGAACACAACTTTAGGATCTACTGAGGTACGAAGTATGCAATCCACAGGCAATAATAATCAATGACCACCACCACCATCATCCCAACTCCCGTCGCGTTATTTCTAGGTAAGCGACATCACAGCAAGCATATGTAGGTAGGTACCTAGATACCTAGGTCGGTAGCATATGACGTTCCCACCCACTCGCTATTACTGACGACTGACGGCTGACGGCTGATGGGTGCGGGCTGTCTGTGTGGAGATAGTGTTTGCTCTGTATGCACTTTATAGCCATCAGGGCTGCGAATCGTGAATCGTGATAATCGTGATATCCGCCCCCCCGCAGATTCACCTGCTACCCCTCGTACATCTTCTCAAACTCTGGTGAATTGCAAATGCACAGACAAATCTATATATATTAGGCACCTTTATGATGCACATCTAGTCATCTTTGTCTACAGCTCTTATTCTTCTTCCCTTCCTATATTACGCACCACACAACAACTTATCTTGAAGATTCACAGCCATGGCATCTTCAGACCTCAGCGTCCTTGTGGACATGGGCTTCGAGAAGGAAAGAGCAGAACTTGCTGTGAAGAAGACTGGAGGCTGTGAGTGCACCCATCTTATATTTCTTGATCTCGTCGTCCTACATTCAGAAGTACTCCTTTCTGACCCGTCCCCAGTGCAGGGCGCTCTTCAGTGGTTGGAGGACAACCAGGACAAGTCTCTCGACGAGATTAAAGCTGCTTCTGCTCCCAAAAGCCTCGACGAAGCCGACGACCCAAATGCTGAGCCGCCGGCGCTCAAGGAGGGCGAGATCGCGAGGTCTCTCATATGCAATGTGTGTGGAAAGAGATTCCGCAGCACTGCTCAAGCTGAGTTTCATGCGAGCAAGACGTTTGTGGATTCTTTCAATCCATGCACCAACTCCCAGTGGACCATAGGGGTCTACAATGTACACATACTGACATAAGCTTCTTCGGTAGTGAGCACCAGGACTTCGCCGAATCGACCGAGGAGATCAAGCCTCTCACCGAGGAGGAGAAGAAGGCTAGGCTCGATGAGCTTCGTGCTAATCTTGCCGAGAAGCGGGCGAAGCAAGCAGTCCTCGACAAGGAGGAAGCCAAGAGGAATGAAAAGATTCGCATGAAGTCGACCAAGGAGGTCCAGGACGCGAAGGAGGAGCTCGCCAAAAAAGAGCAGATCAAGGAGGCGGCGGCTAAACGCAAGGAGAAGCTGAATGACATCGCCGCGAAGAAGCGCATCCAGGAGAAGATCGCGGCAGATAAGGAGGATCGACGTTTGAAAGCCGAGAAGGCGAAGGCAGAACGTGAAGGCCGCGCACCGCCCCCGGATCCCACCATTGCTGCTGCCCAGGCAGCTCCAGCCGCAAAGAGACCTGCCGCAACCCATACCGAGTCGAGGTTGCGCCTCCAGACTGCAGCTGGGACTATCCAGAAGACTTTCCCAGCTGATACAACGTTATTCGAGGTCGCGGCGGCTATCCAGGCTGAGAATGGCACGGCCGCTGAGAGTTTCACGCAGACGTATCCGAAAAAGACGTACAACACGGAAGACTTTGGCATGACTCTCAAAGAGGCTGGGCAAGTGCCAAGTGGCGTCTTGGTTGTGCAATGAGTTGGACATATGATGTCTATTGGGTTATCAAAGAGACATGAAAGCATGGTGGGCATAATGATGGGCTGGTGCAATGAAGAACTTACGACTCAACGAAGGTTTCAGATCATAAGCACTGCAACCAAAGATTGATAGTGATCATGCATTTCTAGACCTTTTCTGTTCTGTCTGTTAGATGTGACGACTAGAAATGCTAAACAGCCAGCCATCTTCGCAATTTCATTCTAGAGCCGACTTTACAGCAATTCCGCAAAAGCCACCAAAAACTCCATGCAGCCACTGAGTATCTCTAACAACGCTCCATCAATCCACCCCATGAACTCCAAAAGAATATGCTGTCATATGGGCAACTTGGCAACAACTTATGCACCATTCATTCTCTGCCTCTTAATATCGTGTTCACCACCATGCTGCATCCCTATTCCACCATTTGCCGGTACTTCCCCCAATGGCGGTCTCATGGCTCCATTTCCTCCATCACTAGGCCTCTTTCCCGTCATCGTCGGCGGCTTATAGCTCCCTCTATTTCCCAGCGGACTTGGGCTACCAGGCGCTCCAATTCTTCTCGTCGCATCTAGCTGTGGATTCAAAATATTACCCCTCATGACCGGGCCAGATGCAACGGTAGATTGTGAAGGGGGGATGTGCTTCAGATTCTTGCCAAGGGGAATGGACTTTGTGTGATCTACGCCGGGCGTCTTGCGGATAGAAGGTGACTCAGCATGTGGATTGAAGACAGCGGCTCTATCAGTGGGTATTGCAGCGACAGCATCGGGAGCCTGGTCATCGCTAGGGAGGACGGCCTTCGCAGAGAAGAAGCCCATGGTGAGGCCGCCTTCCGGAACTGGCATGTTTTGGTTTGATGGCTCAGCTTCATGACTTGAAGGTTTTTGAAGTGCTCCAGGGGAAACTGGGGCTGAAGAAACATTCTGTCGGCTCGGTTGATTGAGGACTCTCCCTGGACCTGGAATGGCTCCTTGATTGACGTTATGCGGCTGCACTATTCTTTGACCTGCACCAGAATTGGATCTGGCAAAACCACCGTTCGGGGTTTGGGGCTGTGGAGGATGCTGTTGACGAGCACTGGGCCGTGGCCCACCACTGCTGTCGACACGTTGGTAATTGTCATTTTGTGGTTGAGGCCTTACTGGAGCTGGCATTTGCTGTGGTCGAGTTTGAGGTTGTCGGCTCTGCTGATGACCAGGGCCACTGCTCACAGATCCCACTTCAGAAGAAGGGCCATTGCCAGAGCGATTTCCATTGATATGGTGCGATGTCACCGCTGGCTCTGGAGGAAGCGCAACTTCATCAGGATGAGCGTCGAGATCAGGATATGACTCCATAAAGTCGGTCTCGTCGAATTCTCCAAGATAGAACTCGTCCTCGGTTGAAGCACCCGGAGCAAGACTAGAAATCGAGGTCTTTTCCTGAATAAGACTTGGAGCATTCGCTGATGGCTCTTTCTTGACTGGTGCATACGTAGAGTGCCTATGCAAATCGTTGACTTCCCACTTTGTCGGCGCAACCTTGATTTTGGTTACCTTGGTCAAATATTCCTTGTCATAGATACAATTGCCCAGCACGTTTCCGAAGTTTCTCAGAGCCCTCTTCAGTGCATCTGTTGTTCCTTCCTTTTTCGCCTTTTCAAAAGCAGCTGCTTTACCCTTGCAATTCTCTATATGTCCATATCCAATATCCTCGTGGAATGTGCCATCTCGTAGACTGACTCGGACAATAACTGAGAGTCCCAGGCTGACTTTGCCCGTATTGGGATTCTCATCCACGAAATCGACCTGCACTTCTTTGATTTGACTCGACCATCCGTTGAAACCAAAGACTTCGTTTGCCAGCTGAATGCATTTCTCTGCTGCAAGATAATGTATCTTCTGCCCTCCTGGTCCAGCTCTTGATGATATGTACTCCGGACCGAGTCTTTTCTCTAGCCTGCTCTGGAGAATAGCTATCTCTTGTGCTGTATATTCTGATATTTGCGACCTGACTTCTTCGAAGGGATTAACGACAATACGTCCGCCTTTACTTAAGTGCTGATCGCCTGGCCTATAGCTCATCAGACAAGTACTACGCCGGGATTGATACGCAAAACTTACGCGGGCATAGCGGCGAAGATATTGGGCGAGCGAGTTATCAATTGCAATAAGTTGAGGTCATTGATGTCGGATATGGCTAGTCCAAGGTCCAGATCCTCAAAACTGTTGTTGTTGACATTGAGGTTGCACGTCGCGTACTGTGTCGCGAGAGTAGGTTTAGGCAAACACGCCGTCATGTGACGATATTCCTACTCTTATCGCATTATTCAAGTGCTTTTATCGGCAGTCTGAAATGTGGCTGCGACTCACAAAGGGCCATTCTCACGCACTTCTTCTCAACCTCATCTCTCATTATTCGCCATCATGTCGAACTCCAATACGCCCGCTCCTTCAAGAAGCGGGCTTTCGCTCTATGCGAATCTTCTTGATCCGTCATCTTCATCTTCCACAGGTGCAACCATCTCCCGGGCACCTGTCGCATTTCAACAAGACAGTGCTACTCCACGAGAGGATGCTTCCGCGAAGAAGCTACAGATCAATGCTGGTAGATATTTGAATACCCTTTAAAGCAATATAGCTTGTGTATCTCAGAATTACTCACGTCTGGTTGTTTTGCGAACGAACAGCTGCTCTACGATTTCAGCCTACCAAGCGTCCACAATTATCCTCACAAAAGGGAAAACCAAAGTCGGCATTTCCACAGGCTGTTAGGCCAAATCTCAGCGACTCCTCAAAGCCCATTTCAGCCACATCTGAAGCTGCTGCCAGACCGCCGACTAAGAGCACGTTAGCCGATTGGGCTGTTGCAGGAGACGACGATGACGTGAATGGATTTTATAGAGGTGGAGAGAAACGACAACGAGGTGGACGCAAGCGACGCAAGAAGAACCGTGAGGAATATACTGTTGCACAAGATTGGGACGACATATATGATCCATCCAGGCCAAACAACTACGAGGAATACAAGTACAGCGAAGAGCGAATCCGAGAGGTAAGAGAATGGAAGGACAGACTTTACGCCCATCGAAAGGCTAGGAGACACAGCAGTGATCTTGATAGTGATGATGAACCTCCCCGTCCAAGCATGAGAAGTGAGCATATGTTGTCCAGAGTCGAATTACCACTAACATCACATAGATCAATTTGCTCCTCCGACGAATTATTCTTTCGCACCACCTCCGTCTTTTGCGCCCCCTCCATCCTTTGCGCCACCTCCATCTTTTGCGCCACCTCCATCTTTTGCACCCCCTCCATCTTTTGATGTTTCTCCACCACCTCCAGCAGATTCTCTAGACGATAAGACAGGAGATGATGCATATACGCGCAGGCTGAAGCAAACCCAAGCCGTTGGTATTGAGCCAGCGCCAGCACCGCCGTCACCTTCGCCAACATACTCTCCACCGCCACCGCCTCCGGTCCAGACTCTCCCAACCGGCGTCATTTCCCGTCCACCAGTTCGTTATAATGTACCAGCGCCACCATCCGAACTTCCTGTCTCTGAAGCTGAACTCGAAAAGGCACTAGCCGAAGAGCCTGATGATGATGAAGGCAAACCTACCTCCACAGAAGACCAACCGCGCTCACTCCGCCCTGGTCAGAAAGGCTTCGCCCAACGTCTCATGTCCAAGTACGGCTGGTCGAAAGGCAGCGGTCTCGGCGCCGACGGCTCCGGTATCGTCAATCCTCTCCATGTACAGGTCCAAAAGCGCAAGAAGAAGCCAGACTCAGAAGGCGGCGGCTTCGCGGACCCCAAGGCTATCGGCAAGATTGTGGGTGGCAAGCGCAATACACCTGCTGAGGAAGACGTAGGAAAGTTTGGCGCGATGTCTGAGGTTGTGATTCTGAAGGGAATGGTGGATGGTATGGACCTCAATGATGAGGTTGAGGGTGCAGGGGATGGAGGGTTGATGCAGGAGATTGGCGATGAATGCACCGAGAAGTATGGCAGGGTTGAGAGGGTGTTTATCCGTCGTAATGGAGCTCTGCCAGCATCTGTGTTTGTGAAGTTTACGAGCCAATTGAGTGCATTGAGGGCGGTCAATGCGTTGGAGGGAAGGATTTTCAACGGGAATACTATCAGTGCTATGTTCTATGATACGGAGAGGTTTGAGGATGGAGTTTACGAATAGGTATCATAGAAATGGATACGCTGAGACAGCTAAATTGCTGGCGTTTTCAAATCTTCTGTTTTCCTATGGATCAAAGCCTGTCGTCTCCTTTCGGAAACTGTCCGAAATGTGGTCCTGTAAGCCTTGAAATTAACTTTGGTATATTTACTTTATTTCTTCTCATCCTTATATGTACAGAATCATTCGCCCTCACTCATCATTCAGTCTATGTTCTCCGCAGGCCACCGTCAAGATGCTGCTGGTATAAATCCTCCTCGCTTCCGACCAGTATCTATGTTCTCAGCGTTTTCTTCGCTGTTGTTCGCTATTGCCATCGCAGATAAAATGCTAGAATTACGGCCAAAGACACTGTAGAAATCTACATTAGCTTGCCTTATCACAGGCCGTATCCAAGCCTGCTCCCAGACGGAGAATGGTGTCTATAAACCCAAGCCTGCCTGTCGTTGCGCCTCCGCCTTTGTGCGGCATAGATAGCCCATCACATACTCGTATGTCAGCATCGTCGTGCAGGCTGCAGGCACTGCGCGCATCATGTTCGTGCCCATGCCCGCATAAAATGCTCGCCAGCCCTCTTCTCGCAGTATCGTCTTGGCTGTCGTAATGACACCTTTGTATCTCGGCGCCACCAACTTGATCCGGTCTGAGACCGGGGCTTCACCATGGGGCCCACTACTGGATTCAAGGAAGGATGCTGCACCGGGAATCTGCCGTTGCTGGGTTTGCAAGCGTGTTCGGATCACTTCGTGTGGATAGGTGGCGGAGCTGGCCATAACTTTGCTGAGCACGCTGGCAGAGAGGACGCCCAACCATTGGGATATCCCGTCTTCCTTAGAATGCATGCCCATGCCTTGACCGGTGAATTTAGTTTTAAGATACTCATATGCTGGAAACTGGACGGCAACGTGAGTTAACCCGAGGAGTGCCGGAGTCAACCCAGAGTAGAATGATAGAATGCCTTCGGTCTTGTACATCTTTCGAAATGCATCAAAGGTATTGTTATAGTGCCATGGAGGTCGTGAGTTATTGGATGATGCGTTTGCGCTCACTTGTGACATGAGGCGGGTTTTGACCACCCATATGGGGTTTGTGCAGAGGGTTGACGAACACCCAGCGATAATGGAGGACCCGAAGTTGCCAGCGAATTCAGAGTCTGTGATATGTTAGATACCAAGCTTCAGAAGTCTAAAATGATCTCGACGTACAATTGTTCAAGACGAAGTACTCCTTGGATTTTCCGTAGACCGTGAACCACACCGCCCAGGTCGGCAAGTACCCTAGAATGATGGGTCCCAATCCTCTGTACAATCCTCGAAGTCCGTCTTCCTTCCATATGACCCTTCCTGTGCCCAGCATTCCTTTGTATATCGCCTTTGGCAGTGCCAGATTCTGTTGCGCGACTTGTGCGGCTCTGAATCCTCCCTGTGCCTGCAGCTTCGTCTTTATAACATCGAGCGGGCACGTCACTATGCCCGACATGAACCCTCCTGCAGCGCCTGCAAATGCATGGAAAGCAGTATCCGACCTCTCCATAACGAACCTATCCCAAGCAGTAGTGGGCACATCGTCGTCCCTCCTCGGCGGCGATGCTCTGGAGAAATGTTGATTTGCTGGCGGGGAAGCAAAATCCGGGTGAGAAGATGCAGAATTTGGCGTGCTGCCTTCTTGTGACATGACGGATAATGGGAATCTCTTGCTCCCGCTCTGCGAAGAGAGCAGCGATCAGCGATGAGCGATTCTGCGCTGGCGCACGCAGCAGCGCCTTGTCGTCGAGGTTCTTGTCGCTATTCCCCGGGGGTCTCGTGTCCCGGTGTGCGGGGAAGATTCCCACGCAGCACGCCAGTGACACTGAGATTAATGGTTGTCACGGGCCATTGACGAGAAGTGGGAACGGACCGCGATGTCGAGAGCAGGAGGGAATAACGGCCCCTGTGATCTCGAGGGTTTTTACTTTAGGTGGAGTGTTTATAAGGTATTGTTTGTTCTTGTAGTTGTTATTGTTGTTATTGGTGTTGTTGTTGACGGGTAGAGAAAGGTGAAAGGTTCCTTTGGAGCCATCCCAATGATGAGACAGAGCTATCTCCCTCCGACTTCCGTCGCTTGTAGGGAGCACAGTACAGTACAGTCGGTACAGTATCTTTGGCCCTTGGGGTCTTCTGCTTTTGCGTGTGTGGTGTGGGTGGGATAAGTGGGATAAGACTTCGGTGCGCATGTGCGCCGATTGGCCGAGGCGCAACAGGGAGAGGGCGCAACAGGCTGGCAGAGGGAAGGGCGGAGGGAAGAGCAAGAATCCGCAAGATTTCCCGACTGCTTTTCCACATTCGGTTAGTCAGGTCAGGCAGGAAGCTTTCTCGATTGGAGCCGGAGTGTAGCCATCACCATCTCGAACGACGACATCAGGAAACGACTCTTTCCCTCTCCAGCGGACTCAATTCCACACACGCCGACCATCATGTCTCAACCATCTCTCGCCCAGTTCGTCATCAAGCGTCCGCTTCTCAGGAAGTGGCTCATGCCCGTCGCCAATTGGTACGCCGATGCTGCGGGCTACAGAAAGCTCGGCTTGAGGTAAGGACTCACTCTCTCGCCGCTGATTGACGACGCACGCCGCGCCGTGACGCCGGGTACTGCGGATGGAAGCTCAGAGGGAATGGGGATTGATTGTGCATCTTTATAGGGCCGATGATCTGATCCCAGAGGAGTCCGACACCGTGCTCCTGGCCATCAAGCGACTCCCGCCAAAGGAGTCTTACGACCGCATCTTCCGTCTTCGCAGAGCCTTCCAGGTATGCACCCACACCAAGTCCATTCTCCAACAGAGGCAGATATTGATGATATGCAGTGCTCTCTCTCCCACCAGCTCTTGCCAAAGGAGCAGCAGACCAAGCCAGAGGAGGTATGTCTACGGCCCTCCAACACCCGAGTGGCTTCCTGCATTGGCTGACAATTGCATTAGGACTACCCATATCTGTCCCCCATCATCAAGGAGATCGAGGCCGAGCTTAAGGAGCGCGCGGATTTGGAGTCATTGGTCGTCAAGCAGAGACGTTAAGAGACGACGACGAGAATGTGTACAAAGAATATGAGGATCAGTTGGTTAAGCAGGAGAAGGATGTCGGAATTCCGGCACTGTATTGTATAGGGTTGATCACACAGAACAAGCGTGGCGCCCTCAATGAATCGAACGATATTGCTACGGAGATTAATACATGCTGCAAAGTGACAATGCTGGCCGGGTCGTAAAGTCTGTGGCATATGTCTTGCTGTAGCCAGATGTTTCTGTGACCAGTGTACCAGGATGCCATGCTTCAATGCAGCCGCCACGAACTTCTATACTCGAGGAATAAAAACATAATTGCACAAGAGGCTGGCCTTCAGCCTCGGATTCAAAACTCTAGCGGTTAGAAATTGCGAGCACCTCATTGGCCGTTGAGTGGATATGTTCAGTTGAATTGGGCATTATTCTTGATCACTCGAGACGTTCTTCAACTGTCTTGTGATTGTTCATTTTCAGATCGTCTATACTACTGAAACCTTCATACAACTTCTCTCCAAGGAATGACGCCAACAAACATCAAACACCGTTTCTAGGAACCATGGAGCTGGAGTAGTGTCGACATTGCCGAGCAATCATCATCCATCATCCACCCAACTCGTATTAGTTGTGGTGGTGTGGTCCCTCACCACAATACCAGAACCACAGCGAGAATCCATGAAACCATAGCAGGTCCCAATCTATTATACAGACCGGCTTCCTCCAGCTCGAACTTCTCATTTCAACCTCCAAACTCCAAACAAGACGGATAACCTGAAGCCATTTCCAACATTTCTGTGGTAGAATATAAGACAAATCATCCACAGTCATTCCTTGGGCAAGGTTCCCACGCTGCAAACTCCGTATATGCTCTGACGAAGGGTGTTGTTGGCAGAATTACGCATTCCCCGGTTTCTCCGCGGTGTCAATATGCCACACCACATAATTAGGCAGGCCGACGACCTGATAACCGGCCCTCTTGGCCATCTTTGCAAAGCCTTCTGTTTCTGCCTGGTTCTCAAATGCGTAACAAGGGAAATTGATGCCTGCAAGTTTGGTTAACGAAGGCTCGGTAGAAAACGTGACGAATGCTCACCAGACTTATGGACATCACCCTTCACAACAATGTTAACGCCTCCAATGCCATCCAATTCCAGCTCTAGGTCTTTGTTTTCGCTCCAATGGCCTTCCTTGGCCATGTGTCGTCGGCCAGTATCATACTCTCTGTACCCTGAAATTATTAGCATTGACACTTTCTATAAAAATCATCAAACATACCCTCTGCCAGCACCGTATCCGGTGAAAGGGAAGCTGCAAGCTTACGACCCTTATCTGACTCGACCCATGAGTTATAGTCAAATCGACCTTCAATATCCTCCTCTTTCCCATTCCGCATCTCATATTTGTGAAACCACACATTTGGAACAATAACATCTTTGTCGTGGGCAATGAAGTCCTCGAGGATTCCTTTCGGGCTGTCTACAATATCGACGTCTCTCCAATAGACCCAAGCATGTTCGGGTTTCATGGCAGCATACAGCAAATAATTGCGTGCCCTTCCCATGGCCTTCCTCCTTGGCCCCTGAGCCTTGAAGCTGTGCCTATCTTCCACGTCCATGCCAGCAACTTCGCCAGCACCGAAGTCTTTCTCAACAATCAACACACTGTTGAACGACACGCTATCCTGTCGCTTTTGAATCCTCTCAAGCTCGGCAGATAGAACTGCCATAGTATCGTCTGTCGAATCGCCCACTAGGAAGCCGAGATCAATGAGCTGATGCGGATATGTCAGCTGGGAAAGGAGGTCGAAGTGCTTGTTGAGATAAGGAGCCGCATCGCGAAGCGGAGTCAGGATCAATACGCGCTCGCCGTTTGACGCGGCATTGGTTGTGGATACAATGGGATTCATGTCGACATGCTTGATCGTCGTCGAATTGACCACCAGGGGCTCATGGTGGTTGAACACAACCGGCGTCTGTAGATGGGCATTCCAATTGATTGCATCATTGGCACTCATCTCCATCGGGGACTTTGAAGGTCCCCAGCAATAGAATCTGTAATTGCACTCGTCAGCCGCATACTCAGCATGCAGAGGAGCTGGGGAAAAAAAGGCATGGACGTACCGCTGCATCTCTGAAGCCGATGTCCGGACTCCTCGCCATGTCAATAATATTATCCCAACTAATGCAACAGACAGAAGAAAGCGCGTCCTCGTCACAAAAATCCATATCGCCCTTGTCGGCGGCAGCTGAGCGGTCGCAGACTTCCATGTCATGCCGCCTTTGGGGAGAAGCATGATGGCGGCGTCGTGAGCTCGTCACCAGCGTGAAGCGATGATTGCGAATTGCTCAACGGAGGAGAAGAGGAGGAAGGACGAGGGGAAGAAGAAGAAGAAGAAAGATTGAAACGATTGACTGGATGATTAAAATAATTTGAGCCTCGAGGCTGTGTCGTTCGTTTGGAGGCGGAATAGCGAGCGACGTTGAAGGAGCTGGCGAGGATCTGGAGAGTCTGGGTTTGGGGTGTCTGGTGAGTGCTGAGTGAGGGCTCCAGTGCTCAAAGTCTCGACACGCGAAATGCCAAGCTCCAGGACAAAATGATTGAGGATGGGACGGCGCTATGCGGACTGTGGCTGAAGACGACTGAGCATCCAGTCAGGCATCCAGTCAGGCCTCTCCTTCGTAAGCAAATTAAAGCGAGGCTGATGCAGGCCATCGATGCTTTATAATATTAATACGAAGTATTGTTCCTATACCTACCCTACCGTACATACAACCACAGCAACTCCGAACTCCGTTATAAAACTACTTCCGAGCATCTGTGAAGAGAAGATAGCAGATGTCTATTTTATTTAATCCTCGTTGAACCTATGTACTCTAGATACTCTAGACATCACTACTCAGAACTCTTCCCTTCGGCGTTTTTCATTTCACAGCAAGCAAGGGCAAGGGCGTTGTTCATGCAACGAACGTGCTTGACCATCCATCGCCCCCGTTGATTGACGAACGAACCTTAAATCACACATTGCTGTTGCCGCTGCTGCTACGAAGGCTAATCTCCTGTGTATATCTGGTCACGTGAGATGTTCTCGGTGGCTGCCAACGGTCTACCTGCATGCTGCATATGTTATGAATCTCTCTCGATTTCGTGGACTTCTGGCTGCACCGAAATTCAAAATGGCATCAAGACGATCCAGTCGGCTGAGCGCACTCAACGCTGGCTCTTTAAATGATCACTTGCCAACAGTCGATCATGTTGAGCCGCTCAAGAAGTCCCGGAAACGCAAAGGCGAGCAATTGCAAGATACGATTGGACGTGAGAATGGAAAGGATTCAGCTCCTTCAACCCCAAAGCGCAAAGTGGCCAGAAATCTCATTGCTCCAAGCACGCCGACACCTGCTGCAGTGAATGCTCTGGCTACAGCCTCCAGGCCACTCGAGACCCGTGCTAAGACGCCAGAGCCTCCTGTGGACAGAGTTGCCGATCCGTACACTACCAATGCTCCCCTTATATCTCCGGAAACGTCGAGATTGATCACCAACAAGGCCGTAGCTGACCTTTCACCATCAAAGCCTTCAAAGCCCAGATTGACGACGGGTGGCATTTTAGATCAAGCACTTAAGCATCTGATCGAGACGGAGCCAAAACTTAAGGCAGTGGTTGAGAAACATCACTGCCACATCTTCTCCCCAGAAGGACTTGCCGAGGTGATCGATCCATTCGTCAGCTTGGCCAGCAGTATCATCGGACAACAGGTAAGCAATTTCGAAATTGCATCGTTCTGTCTTCAACAATGAATGAGCATCGATGCAGTGCCTGGCAAGAAAACTTGTTCATTGACTGTCTTATGCAGGTATCTGGCGCAGCAGCAAAGTCCATCAAAGCCAAGTTTGTTGCTCTTTTTAATCCAGACGTGGCAGATCCAAGTGCACATACGTTTCCAACCCCTTCACATGTGATTGCAACCGATATTACAACACTCCGGACTGCTGGCCTATCACAGCGGAAAGCAGAATATATCCAAGGCCTAGCTGAGAAGTTTGCAAGCGGCGAACTCAGCACTGACATTCTCATGAAAGCAGATTATGAAGAGATATTTGAGAAACTTATAGCAGTACGGGGATTAGGAAAGTGGTCCGTGGAGATGTTTGCTTGCTTTGGACTCAAACGACTCGACGTCTTTTCCACCGGTGACTTGGGCGTGCAGTAAGTAGATCGTCTCCTTGATTTCAAACAATCAATGACAATCTTCACAGAAGGGGCATGGCTGCTCTTATGGGCAAAGATGTCAGCAAATTAAAAGCCAAAGGAGGAGGAAAATGGAAGTATATGTCAGAGAAGGATATGCTCGAGATGTCTGAGAAGTTCTCTCCATATAGGTCAGTAAACGCCCAAAAAGAGAAAACGGGCCACATTGCTGACAGGACTACTTAGGAGTGTCTTTATGTGGTATATGTGGAGGGTTGAAAATATCGACATCGCAACATTTGAAAAGTGAAATGTGAACGAGAACGAGAGAAGTTGAAGCCTGAAGGAGGCCAAGGAATTATAGCCATATTGATATTCCACATGGTCTCGGAATTTACCTGTTAGTTCTATATCCATCTAGGACTAGCCTGTTTGAGTAGCACAAGGGGTGAGCTTAATATTTAGATCATGCTCTACTGGGAGACGGTCGAACAAGGGCAGAACTTGTCAACTTGAGATCAACCATCGTGAACTACCTCGCTCTTGGTCACCATATGAATATGGCGTTCTCTGATAGTCTATCAACTTTGAGCAAAGATTATGTTGTGATGCGGAGTGACGGCGCTGTATCACTGGCGATCTTACCGCAGCATTTCCTTCTCGTCTCCTGTTCAACAACAGGTAGGATATCGGACATCCATCGTTCACCCAAGCGCAAAGACTTCCAGAGGAGAACTTTGGTCGACCTCTTGGCATGGTCGGACTTTGGAGTCGCCAATTATTTGGAAAGATGATAAAATTCTGAATTTGATAATCACACGCACGAAATTTCGAGAATTCAGAAGCCCTGCCCCTGTATTTTTGTCCTCGGCACGAGTGTCCAAGTCGCATCCACGTTTTAGCGTGCTATGCGGAGATGGGTTAGACATATGATGGTTGGCATGCACGAACGCCATGGCTTGTCTGTATGCGTAAGATTGCGAACGTGCTGCCCTTGAAATACGTACGCACAGTACATCCGAGATTGGAGACTGATTTATCTGTGAATATTTATAGAATATTTATAAAATAATGTCCATCGATAGCAGTGCTGATACTCTACAGCTGAGTCGCGAGAAACAGACAGAGAAAGAGAAAGAGAAAGAGAAAGAGAAAGAGAAAGAGAAGATCTTGGGGATCTCATGTTTCAAGTCTTTGTTTTGATATCTAGTCTCGTGGGAGGAACGAGTATGGATATCAAAAGGAGATTTAGCCGTGGATGCTCTTCATGGATCATTGGCATTGGACGCTCTTCGTGGAAGACTCGGCAGGAAGCTAATTAATGTTGATCATCCAAATGTGCGGCAAATTAAGTGCATGCTGAAGTCGTACGTACTTCAAAGAACGCCATGCCATGTGCGGAGTATGTAGATATATACAGTTACATCTTCGTATATGAATATATGAACAAGCATATATGAACATTGGAAGGAAGTAAGTAAGTCTTCGGGTGCAAAAATCGTGGCAGGCTCATGTCAGGCTCATGTCAGTGTGATACAGAATTGAGGGGAGTCTTTTACGGAGTACGACAGTAGTGCCCGACAGTAGTTGACAAGTGCCACAAGTGCCACAAGTGCCAAAAGTGCCAAAAGTGCCACAGAGATGTCCCCGATAATAATGAAGCAATTTCTGGTTGTCGCCAGAATTGTTCGATATGAAGATCCGGTCCCTTGGTCTCTTAGTTCCTGTTTCACAAAGGGAAACGAGTGCAGACCTACATGCCGTACCGTACAGTGCATATGTATGTATGTACATAATAGAAGAGGTTAAAGCATCCACAAATCTCGGAAGTGGCGCGTCTGGCCATCGTCATCATGAAGCCATGGGATATCAATAGTACATACACATGCATATGTTAACAGAGAGTTAGTTGTGTGTACTTCGTAGATGTACTTCGTAGATTTTCGAGGATGTTCTTTTCTTAGAAAGGAGAATGTGTTCAGTCCATCCATCCACTGGGAGAAATTCCCTGACCATCTTTAACCCCATGCAGAGCCGGATCGGATATTACGAGATTGCCACACGAGATTGCCCTGGTTGGGAATGTCTGTCCGAATGATGCGGCTGTTGATGATTTGGAGGACCGATAGCACCTCATTGAGACCACCTCATTGACACCACCTCATTGATACCACCTCGTTTGGTATGTAGGTACATACATACATATGTACTTCGTAGGTATGTGAAAGCTATTCGTGGTGCATAACCATGATGTCGTTTGTATATATAATATGTATGGATGTACATACCGTATCTACGCAATTGACACTGATGCATCGGCGGGCATTCCTGTCCCAGGTACATAAATATCTACATAAATATGCACAGGTACGTACATACGTACACACAACAGTATCTGTGCGTGGCTGGTAGCAGCCGTGCAGGTTGCTAGGAGCATGCTAAAGCCGGTTTTGGATCTGCCCTGAACTGCCCTGAACTGCCCTGAAATCCCTGCTATCTCAGCGCCAACCACAGTGCCTCGAGCAGAGTCCAGCGGTCCCACCACTCCTCCCAAGCTCCCCTTCGAACAGGCCTGGACCCCCCTGCCCATACAGTAGGCTGTCTCATCAGAGAGAGTACACCGTCGTGACCTTTTCACAGCCTGTCATGCCGCCCTTTCAGTGAGTCCCGGCTCTGTACTCCTGTACTTGTGCGTGCCTATGTACCCTGCCTGGCAGACCACCCACCACTCCTCTCTAGACTATCAACTCACATTCCTTCTCTTCCTCTTCCTCTTACTCCTTCTCCTTCTCCTTCCCCTTCTCCAAGCAATCACGTTCCACCCAAGCAGCAGCGAATACGTCTTCCTGCGACTTCCGTTTTTACCTGTGAAACACCTTCACACGACATTCGTTTGCAACTTAATCTTCTTCGGCGTCGAACTTCACTTCGATTCTACCTCTCAGCTTCTTAATTGTCCTTTGTATAGACCTTATTGAGTGTTCTTCATCAACATACATAAGTTCACAAACAGAAGGTAATTAATTACTCGCCTGCGATCCCCCCCCCCTTTCTGTCTCTCCCAAACAACAACATCCAGACATCTTCACCATCGGGGATTCCTTCTCAATATCCGACGAACCTTTCGAGGTCAATTGATCTGACATCACACAGTTACTCCGCATATTTTCCCTCGCGATGCATGCCAGCTACCTTCTTCCGGTCCTTGCGGCCTTCGGATTAGCTACTGGTAAGTGTCCATATCCCCTTCTGATCTCACCACTCTTCGCCATGGTGTTAGTGAGAGATTTTCCTCGAAGCATTGAAGGATTGGTGTCACCTTTGAGCGTTCCGTCGACGATTTGCTAACGGATCCCTTCTCCTGTAGCCCAGTCGACCGCCTCCATCTGCAGTCAGAAGACTGCCACAATCGAAAATCAAGCCGAAGCCACCGCCATCGCATCCGCCTGCAAGACCTTCACGGGTTCCATCGAGATCTCGCCAAAGGTCTTTGGGGGAATCTCTTTCGATGGTATCAAACAGATTACCGGCGACCTGACTGCCATTGGCGCTGTCAACATGACGACTCTTCAGGCCAATGACCTGGCCTCCGTTGGAGGAAAGCTGAAGTTCACAAGCTTGACAATCCTGTCTACTCTGGCTTTCCCAAAATTGACCACGGTTGATGCGATCGAGTGGACAACTTTGAATAATCTTCAGCAACTCACCTTCACGGCGGGTCTGTCCAAGGCCAACACCGTCTTCATCACGGATACCGCTCTTACTAGCCTTGATGGCATTAACCTTGCTCAGGTCGGCAACTTCGAGATCACCAACAACGCCTTCCTCCGCACAATCAGCACTCAAGTCGGCAACATTACGCAAGCGCTCACCATCAACAACAACGGTCCCAACCTGAAGCTTTCCTTCCCCAATCTTATCTGGGCGTACAACATGACTGTCCGCAACGTCTCCAGCTTCAGCATTCCTTCCTTGGCGTCCATCAACACCACTTTCGGAGTTTACGGATCCTACATGGACTCTATCATTGCACCAAATTTGACCAAGGTTGGCGGAGATGTTGCTTTCGTTGCTGACTCTGCTCTGACCAACATCTCCATGCCATTATTGCAGACTATTGGAGGCGGTCTCTTGATCGCCAACAACAGCGCCATTCTTGATATCTCTGGCTTCCCATCCCTCCAGAGCACCGGTGCTATCAACATTTCTGGCAACTTCACCAAGTATGTTCATCTTTCCTGTTCATCCTAGAATATGGAGTTATGCTAACATCTTAATAGCGCTGAGTTCCCAAAGCTCCAGGATGTCAAGGGAACGTTCAACGCCCAGAGCTCCGGCAATTTCTCCTGCGCCCCATTCCAGAAGGCCAAGTCTGATCAGGTCATCAAGGGTCTCTACTTCTGCCTGGCCAAGAGCAACAACGTCCAGGCCTCCGTCACCGAGACAAGCAGCGCCACCACCGCATCCTCGACCGGCAGCAGTGCTAGTGGCAAGAGCGCAGCTGGCATGAACATGGTTTCGGGCGGATTGGTTGCGACCATCGCGCTCCTGGCTGGTGTTCTTGCTTTGTAAAGTAGCCTGTTGACATGAGCGGGCGGCGTTTTTTTCTTGCAATCATCACTTTAGAAATAATATGTTACGACTCTCATTCCGTCTGTTGTGGTTGCGGGGGAGGATATGGCAGTTGGGCGAGCATGGGAGCAAGCAAGCAGTGGCTGGAGCGGTATTGCTGAGATTGAGCAGGGCAATGGAGACCGAAGTGGTTATTCGGGGGTTATGACCCTCTCTTCGTTCCTTTAGGTCCCTTTGTAGTGCGTGGTTTGATCTCCGTTAGTGTGGAGGAGCCTGTGGCATTTTTCATAGTGAGGTAGTCGTTCGAGTAGGAATGGGAGATTGAGAAGAATGCGAGGCTCTTGCGTACATGAATTCACAGTTCTGCCGTGGGTTTTCCGTGATGATTTGGGCGTGTCTGCGTGTGGATGATTGTGACTTTGGCGACGGGTAGCGTTTGATGAGGATGCTACTTGGTAGGGATTGTCATTTTGGCACTCTGCTGCTACCATGGAGTTTATGCGCGTCGGCGAGTCTCTCATTATCTGTCGATTCCAGTACGACGGATGGTTCGTTCAGTATCCTGGAGCCTGTGCTCCTTGGTCCTTACGAGACTGGGAGAATGAGATATGTATGTCAATCACTGTTTACTGCATCCTAGCTAGTCATCGCCATCTCCCCAGCCCATCTCATCGCGAGGATTCTCCACCGCGAGGAGTCCTTTCCGGCGCTGGACGTCCGTCCGTTGCCGACCTCGCGTTGCCGACGCCGCCCCCGCCCCCCACACGTCATGGACTTCGACTCTGGGGCGCCCAATCTGCTGTCTGCCGATTGGATTGCATGCGCGGGCGACCTGCTGCGGAGTTTGCTAACACTGACGCCCCGCCGCAATAAGACCTGCAGCGCCGGCCCGGCCCGGCCCCGTGCGATGCGATGCGTGTTTGCTGTGACCTCGGACTGCAGAGGAGGCGAGACGGGATGGCCTGCCCTCTCTGCCGATGTACAGGGGACAGATCAGAGACGACTTGTCGTTCTCGTTTGTCCGATTCCGGCCGTTTGGCTCTGGGCTAAGCGTCTTCAGTTCGACTGTGCTGTGCTTCTTTCAAACGGCTTCTGCATGTCTTGTTGTGTCTCGTTCGGAAGGACCTGTTTGTTCTGTGGCTGTCTTTGTTGATAGCTCGGCGAGGAGATGCTGGTCTCAGTCGTTCAGGGGCAGGATCTTGTGTCTTGGACCTTGTGTAGCGACTTGTTGGTGGATGCCGATGCGCCGTCAGCTCCTCTGATTGGGGGTAGAGGAAGAGCGGGCTTTGATGGGGAGACCCGCTTTATCTTTCTTCTGGGTCGATGATTGTGAGGTGCAAGAAGAGGAAGGAGGGGAAGAAGAGGAAGAAGAGGAAGAGAGGGAGGAGGGGGAGGAGAGGGGGAGGAGGGGGACGAAGAGGGGACGAAGAGAAGAGAGGCGAAGAGGAGAGAGACACGATGAAGACAAGACAGAAGACGCAGAGGGAGAGGAGAGAGAGGAGGGCATCCATTCGCAGAACAAGTCCACAGACAAGGCGACCTTAGCACCGAGATACGCGGTGTATCCCTCGTTCTTCGTTCTATCTCTATCCGTCGCTCTATCCCTCCATGCCGCTGGAAGCTGGCTCTACGGGATCAGCCCACTTCATCTCAAGAACGCACGACATCCCCGGGGTTCAGCAGGCTTGTCTCTTATAGAGACGGGGTCTGACGGCGATAGGGCTCCGAGTCCATCGACCGAGCATGCTTCGAGGCATGCAGGGTCAGCGTGGCCCTGACGGGATCGTGGCGAAGATTGGGCGGATGAGGAAAGATTGGAGGCAGGAACATGAGGTTACCGAGCGCAAACTAAGGCCTGTGAATGAGTGAGTATTTTGGGCAGCTGGTGTGCTGACACTACTGACAGTGTTAAATCAGCAGAAAACCGGGCGGGAGATCGGGAGGAAATCGGCAGGTGATAGACGGGAAGTAGATGTTGGCTCGCTGCGGACGGCATTCAAACGGAGGGCTCTGATCGGAAGGGAAGAGCTGACGATGAGGACAAGGGAACGAGAGAGTGAAGAAGATCGGCAGAGTTGACAGGAATGGAAGCTCGAGACATGAAATCAGGTGGCGGTGAAAGCTACCGAGAAGAAGAAGAAGTGGGCTTGGGAAGGTCAAGAGCTAAGGAAACCTTCAATGCAGGGCGAAGAGAATCCGGCAAGATGGATTTGAACTCAAGGGGTCGACGCACTCAGGGGAATCCGGAAGCTGGTTTAGACTTCTGATCCCAGTCGATGCTGCAGAATACGAAGAACCCCTGGTGAAGATGCTCCTGCGCCAAGCTATCTGATCCTGGAGCGGAACATCTGCATGTCTGCACCAACAGTGCGCCAACCCGACAGTGCGCCAACATTCGGCAGGGACATAGATGCGTGGGCGTTGTGGTCTGGGAATGCATAGATGCGGAGTAGTTGCAAAAGACAGAGAGAGATAACGAAGGATTCGACATGGAAGAGACGCGTTGGTACATACAAACATACATACAAACATACATACAACCTAGTTCTGGCGACTTCATTTCAGGCTAGGCTCAGATGATGTTCTTCAGGAAGAAAGTTCCGATTCCGCAGCCGCTGATCTTACCTTTAGTTCAGGTTGGTTGGTTCGTGTTTGGTGTGGAGAGATGTTGATGCAGTTGCTACTAGGTAAGGAGTAGGAGTAGAGGCGTTGGCGTTGGCGTTGAGGGCTAAAGAGAAAAAGAGGAAGGCAGGAGGCGGATGGACGCCCTTGCATGTGAGTATGTGGATGGATGTGTGAGTATGTAAATACTCGGTTTGTAAGTACTCCGTATGTGGATAAGTATGTGAATGTGAATGTGAATGTGAATATGTGAATATGACGGCGATAAGGGAGTGTGAGACGAATGGGAAACCCTCCCCGATGCAAGATACCTTTTGGGGAGGGCAAGTTGCGACGACGGGAGCTGTAGAGTACATACCACATAGCTGCAGCATCGGCGGCACGAGATGGCTGGATTGGGATTGGGATTGGGATTGGGATTGGCAAAGACAGCGAAAGGGAGAGGGGGGGAGATGGGAAAGAGAGACAGGAAAGACAGGAAAGACAGGTAAAGAGAGAGAGGAAAGAGAGAAGAAAGAGAGAAGAAAGAGAGAAGAAAGAGAGAGAGCGGGGGGAAAGACAGAGGGGAGTAAAAGGAGAGCGGGGGGATAATTCCGAATTAATTCCAAATCAAAGCAATATTAATAATGTACCTAGGTATGTACCTTGCAGTGAAGAGCTGAGATGCTTGCAAGATGCATTGCATACCTATTCTGTACGTAAGAGTTGGGGCCATTACTCTCCGCCCACCTAAGCGAGACCACGATTTTCAACACTCCCATTTTAATGAACTATTATAATTTAAATATCAATTATTTTAAACTAAAATCAAAAATAGAAGTCAATT
>Ga0209512_1000305_pt1 | contig 90984 bp, 98 predicted proteins | sample frozenSSSSmetaG_FD_184142 | JGI IMG/M metagenome (GOLD analysis project Ga0209512, IMG submission 184142) | Glacier valley bacterial and archeal communities from Borup Fiord, Nunavut, Canada, to study Microbial Dark Matter (Phase II) -... | ecosystem: Environmental > Aquatic > Freshwater > Ice >...
ATATTGTGATGGCGTTGGAATAGATATAGGCGTATGTTCCAGCTGGGAAAGCTGGGACCGGCTCTTACCTCTTTTGCGGCTTATGCCACGCTCGATTATTGTTGATATCTCTGTCTAGATAGAAATTTGATGATTGAGAGGATATTTCAAGGCTGAGGAAGGCACGATATCAATACAGTGAGCGAAGCTCCTCCAGTTGCAACCAAAAGCATTACGCAAAAGTCTCTGCTCTGCTCTTTCCTAATATATTGTGTTGTGTTGTGTTGTGTTGTGTGCTAATTAATCTACTGTGACATGCACTAGCGACGATGGCAAAGGGGTGAGTTATAAATCCTATTTGTTTGACTGTTCAGACATTGGTACACCCTTTAACCAGATTTTGAAACAGTGATGGGTTGATACATCATACAGCAACCAAATGACACATTGGCCAATAACAGGCTCTGAAAACAGCCAAAAATCCATAAATTACCTATTCTGGACCTCTGCGTGCTAGTCATCGTCTCAAAATTAATTCTGGTGAAAGACTATATCACAAATCAACAGTAGTAGGTAGTGGCCTCAGCTCACACTCGATACCAGAGCAGAACAACTGTGAACAACTTTTCTTGCTTCACCAACGCCTCCTAAATCTACCAAGAATCTCCTCGCTTCCCCCCCTCCCCTCTCCTTTGTTATCATTCGTCGTCCTCCCTATTCTAAATTCGCTGAATCCAGGACGCGGCAACTCCCCCTCTCCAGGTCCAAAAAGTTCGTGAGATATAGATTCGGAGTATACTGTACATTTTCGCCTCTTATTTTGATTTTGATTTTGATTGTTCCGGCTTCGTGCGATAATTTCAGGGACATGGCTTCATCTACAGCGGCTTGCCACCAATGAAATCGGACCACCTGCGCACCTCGCCTGGGATACCCTCCTTGCGTGGCAGTTTCTCGCTCATGCAGCGGGCAAAAAGCTCAGCAGTCTGAGTTGTTTGTTAGTTTCCGACATGTATAGATTTGTTTTTAGGGATTTCGGCTTACCTTAGGCTCCATAAACAACGGCACACCGAAATCCACCGCGTTCCTCCTCATAACATAATCCACATCCGTCGTCGTCTTTCCTCTCGCCAAAGCCAGGTTGAAGACACCACGGATATCATATTTCTCAAAGACCTTGCGGAGCTCACGCTTATCCTCGGTTGGGAACTCGATCACCTCAATATTGACATCGTTCTTCGCGTTCTTCTCGAGGAAAGTCTTAACCTCCTTCTCAGCAGCGTACAGCTTGTAGCCCAGGGGAGAGAGGTAATCGACAATAGCCACGAGCGCAGACTTATCCTTTGTAACGTCACCACCGAAGAGAAGACCTTCTCCCGGCTCTGGCATGCGGAAGTTCATGGTAGATTGCATGGCTGCCCAGTAAGCCTCAACCAGGTCCTTACCGAAGCAAGCAATCTCTCCAGTAGAAGACATCTCAACACCCAAGAATGGATCGGCACCGGCGAGACGGGTCCAAGAGAATTGTGGGACCTTGGTAGCGAGGTAATCACGCTTGATAGCCATGAGATCTCTTGGCTCTGGGACGTCACGGCCGACAAGAGCCTTGGTGGCAACGTCGATGAAGTTGACACCGAGGACCTTGGAGACGAATGGAAAGGAGCGGGAGGCACGGAGATTGCACTCGATGACCTTGAGTTGTGGCTCACCACCCTCTGGGTCTTGAGCCTTGATGATTTGCATGTTGAAGGGTCCAGTGATCGACCAAGCCTTGGCGACCTTCTCGGCAATCTCCTTGACACGGTCCATGGTGGTCTGGTCAATGTTCGCAGGTGGAAGAACGAGGGTGGCATCACCGGAGTGAACGCCAGCTTGCTCGACGTGCTCAGAGACGGCGTGGAGGATGAGCTTGCCGTTGGATGCGACAGCGTCAACGTCAATCTCCTCAGCGCCCTCAATGAACTTGGTGATAACAACTGGATGGTCTGGAGAGACGTCAGAGGCAGCCTCTAGCTTCTCCTTCAACTCATCCTTGCTGCGGATGACAGTCATGGCAGCGCCGGAGAGAACATAGGATGGGCGGACAAGAACTGGGTAAGACACCTCATCAGCGAAAGCCTCAGCCTCAGCGACGGAGGTAAGCTCCTTCCATGCTGGCTGATCAACACCAATGCTATCAAGAATCTCAGAGAACTTCTGTCTGTCCTCGGCCTTGTCGATATCCTTTGGATCAGTACCGAGGATCTTTGCGTTACCAGTCTCCTGAAGACGAAGCGCAATATTCTGTGGTAGTTGGCCACCGACAGACACGACAACACCGCTAGCAGCCTCAAGCTCGTAGATATCCATAACACGCTCGTAGCTCAACTCCTCAAAGTAAAGCTTGTCAGCGCTGTCGAAATCGGTGGACATCGTCTCCGGGTTATACTTCGATAGAAGTTAGCAATATTCAGCAATAGTTAGCAATAGTTAGCAATAATTTGGGAGTAAAAAAAATCCAGTCCGGGAGTCGAGGGGTCGAGGAGTCCAAAAAGGCCGAAAAAGCGGATTCAGGGTCGAAGAAGAAGCGCTCAGTCGAGCCAGCTCGACAAGGCAGCCTTCTCGAGGGCAGGTCATCCAGTCGGAAATAAAATAAAAGTCTATCTTACATTGATCATCACAGTCTTCTTGCCCATCTCTCTGAGGGCAAGGGTAGCGCTGACAGCGCACCAATCGAATTCAACAGAGGAACCGATCCTGTAGACACCGCTCCCGAGAATGATAATTCCGTGATCATCGAACTCGACATCGTGAGTAGTGGCGTTATATGTGGTGTAGAGGTAGTTGGTATCGGCAGGAAACTCGGCGGCAAGGGTATCAATCTTCTTAACAAATGGCTTGATTCCGAAGTTCTTGCGGCGAGCGCGAACCTCATCCTCAGTGGCACCAACAGCGTTGGCAATCTGCCTATCAGAGAAACCCATCTTCTTGGCCTTCATGATAAGCTCCTTCTTGAGGCCGAAAAGGCTTCCAATGTCCTCAAGCTCGTGAGTGCAGTCAACGATGTTCTGGAGCTTATACAAGAACCACTTGTCGATCTTGGTCAACTCATGGAGACGGTCAACGGTGTAACCCTCGTGAAGCATGGCCTGGCCGACAGCCAACCAGCGACGGTCAGTTGGGTTCTGGAGCTCGTAGTCAAGATCCTCAAACTTATCGCCCTGGAAACCAACGAAACGTGGGTCAACTTGGCGAATAGCCTTCTGGATAGACTCCTCGAAAGTTCTGCCAATGGCCATAACTTCTCCGACGGACTTCATGGCAGAGCCGATATCGCGCTTGACGTGCTGGAACTTGGCCAAATCCCAACGAGGAATCTTTGTTACAACGTAATCCAGAGAAGGTTCGAAATTAGCGGTGGTAGTCTTGGTAACAGCATTAGGAAGTTCTGGGAGGGTATGCCCAAGACCAATCTTGGCAGCGGTGTATGCGAGTGGGTATCCGGTAGCCTTGGAGGCAAGAGCAGAAGAACGAGAAAGACGAGCATTAACCTCAATGACCCTGTAGTCGAGTCCATCCGGTTGGAGGGCGTACTGAACGTTACACTCGCCAACGACACCGAGATGTCGAACAATCTTGATAGCAGCGGAGCGGAGCATGTGGTACTCCTCATCGCTCAACGTCTGAGATGGCGCGACGACGATAGAGTCACCAGTGTGTATGCCCAGAGGATCGAAGTTCTCCATGTTGCAGACGGTGATACAGTTGTTGCTGGCATCACGGACGACCTCATATTCGACCTCCTTCCAGCCCTTCAGGGACTTCTCAACCAAGATTTGTGGGGATAAGGTAAGAGATCTGGCGGCCATGTTACGGAGCTCTTCTTCGTTGTGCGCAAAACCTGATCCAAGGCCGCCCAAAGCATAAGCGGCACGGACAATGATAGGATATCCAATTTCCTTAGCAGCCTCCAATGCCTCCTCAACGGTACCGACAGCAGTGGACTGGGCAACTGGAATGTTGATCTCTCCAAGAGCCTGGGTGAAGAGATCTCTGTCCTCACTGGTCTCGAGGGTCTTAATTGGCGTACCCAAAACCTTGACTCCGTACTTTTCGAAAAGACCCATGCGCTCCATCTGAACTCCCAAGTTCAAGGCGGTCTGGCCGCCGAAGGTGAGGAAAATTCCATCTGGCTTCTCGCGCTGGATAACATATTCGACGTATTCCGGAGTGACTGGCAGGTAGTAGACTTCATCGGTGAGGACGTGGGCGGTTTGAATTGTAGCAATGTTTGGGTTGATGAGGACGGAGGAGACGCCAGCCTCTTTCAAGGCTTTCAATGCTTGTGAACCTGTAATTGCGAGCGATAAGTCAGCCTTGTTCAATAATTTGATATGATAGAAAGCATCTCAAAATTTGAATATTCGGCAAGCCTTTCGTAGGAGTTGGGACTCCCAGATGCTGCCAGAAACGCTCAATGCTCAAATTCTGAGTCACCGCTGTTAGAAGCACAGCACTTCAGAGAGACCAACCTGAGTAATCGAACTCTCCAGCCTGTCCAATGCTCAAACCACCCGATCCAATAACCAAGACCTTCTTCAGATCCACTGGGTTCGCAGCCTTCTTGACAACCCCGCTCTCCAAGTATGCCTTCGCGCTCGGCGAAGCCTCCTTCTGGTCGGCTCTTGGAATTGAGCCCGAGAAGAGGCGAATCTGGTACTGTGCGCTCTTCGCAGCCGGCCTCTGGACCTTCGAAAGCAAGCTCCTAGTCGAAGTTCGTGTGCTGAAGGCGCGAGGAGTGGAGGTAGCTGCCCGACATTGGCGGAGGAGCGTGGATGTTCGACCGGTGAGTCGGCCGGACAGAGCCATTGCGCGGGAGCCTATGTCTCAAGGTTAATTGAGAAGCGGGCTTTGGCAAAGTTGATTGTCTGTTCGGGCTCCTTTGGGCGCACTGCACTTCCGTCTATTGCCCAGGAAATTGGTCAGTTATGGCACCGTCGGTGGGAGGTATGGGAGTTGTGAAGGGTCGCAAAAGATTATTGAGCGGCGTTCTAGAATTCTAGCATGCTAGCCTACCTTTTTTTGTATGTATGTTCGGCTAGTGCCTGTGACTCGCTGAGCAACTGATAAGGAACCTTTATTGAGCGATACAGCAATTGGATGGATACAGAGCAGTGATTTCGCAGTTAGTACTGGCGGAGTTCGATATTCATGAGTCAACTGCTCTCTAAGAAAAGAGCGCTTGAATCGTGGGCTTCAAGAGTGGACGGATATGTCACGCAGGCAAGCAAGCAAGCACGCAGGCAAGAAAGGAAGCAGCAAGCCCAATATCAAAATCATTTCTTGCTCCGTAAAACAGCGTCACAATCTGTGGGGGGAGATGGGGTTCATGGGGCTCGTGGCATTTCGGGGTTTTCTCTAAAGCATGCGTTAAGCACGTTAAGCATGTTAATAGGTACAAGTTCGAGTACAGAGTTCACGTACCTGGCCCTAAGATGCGAAAATGCCAATGAGGTGTGCAAACAACGCTATTGTCCGCCACTCATTGGTTCGGGGACGGCAGATGACTGCGTGGTGCTGTAAAAATTCTTGAAGCCAACGTTTTTTTTTTTTACACGCCTGAGTAGTAGTGCGGCGGACGGAGATGCTAGCATGTCTGCCCAAAGGCTAAAACAGAAAACTTGTCAAAACTTATTTTCTCCCCTCATGAAAGCTGGAGTACTTGGCGAGATTCGAACGGGTCCAGCTAGACTTGAGCAAATCATATGTACCTACCTACATATCTATCTTATTTTACGTAGGTATAATCAGATAAACCACTCGAAAGTTTATCACAGCCTCCCGCTCTTAAGACTTACACACCCCATCGGCCAAGTCAACAAACAGAAAGCAGGAAGCAGTATCCCCAAGGCCGCAACCACAACACAACACTCGATCGAGAGCACAGCATCATGCACGCACCAAAGTGGGGTTGGAGCACCTGATATGAACAGGGCACAATTTGATCTCCATGTCCACGTCCATGTCCATGTCTCATGTCAATGAACAATTTTCAGCCCTTCACGTGATATGCATGCGGCGTGCCTGCCCCTCCCTGGATGAATCATTTCAACGTTGACTTTCATGTCTTCTATACACAGTCGTAGCTGATGGTATCCTTTTCGCCCGGCCAGCAACCAACGTTTCGTAAGTCATCTCCTAATAACGTTCGTCATTCTTATCCAATCTAACCGCCTCATTACGCTCGATGAAGCCGAGATCAACCTTGTGTCCCAGCAGCTCACGGATGTTAGAACACTTGGTTCGAATCATCGTTGGTCTCTCCAAACTCAATCCCCATCCGTAGACTCTCAAATCCTTTGGCAGACCCATAGCCTCCAACATCTCCGGACGGAACATACCACTGTTGCCAATCTCCACAAGCTTGTTCAGGCCCTTGTGGAAACTGAAAATCTCCAAACTTGGCTCGGTATAGGGGTTGTATGCCGGCTTGAAGCGGAGATCGTAGATACCCATCTTGTTGAAGAAGATAGTCATGAACTCCATTAAACCACCGAGCGTAAGGTCGTAATCGGCAATAACACCCTCGACTTGATGGAACTCTGCCAAATGTGTTGCATCGACGGTTTCATTACGGAAGACACGATCAATGGAGAAATACCGTGCTGGTGGCGGCCTTCCATCTGGTCCCTTCATCTGTGCGAGCTTATGCAGCATATGTGTCGAGATGGCGGTGGTGTGTGTGCGGAGAACCAGCCTCAAGGACTCATCCGCTGCCCAAGGGTATCTATAACCAATCGATCCGTACTTTCCACTCTGGTGGACTTCGCGCACATTGTTCCAGTATGCTTCGTAATTCGCCTTGTCATCGTCCGACTCGGGACGTGGCTTGTCTGCAACCTTAGGATCTGAGATATAGAAAGTGTCCTGGAGGTCACGAGCCGGATGTTGTTGTGGGACGAAAAGCGCATCGAAGTTCCAGAAGCCAGTCTCGACGAAGTGGTTCGTAGGCATTTCCTCGAAGCCCATCTCGAAGAAGATCTGTCTGAACTCATGGCGCACCTTGTTGAGTGGATGTAAAGCGCCAGCGTGTTGATCTGCGCCCAGAGCTTTGAAGTTGTATGGCTTGAAGGCTGCAGTCTTCCATGCGCCTGAAGCAAGCATATCTGCTGTCAAATCCGTCTCCTCCTTAATAATCTCGAGTCCGAATTTTGGGCCCTTGCTGATCTTGAAGCTGATAACTTTCTGCATCTTAACAAGCTTGCGCTTCTTCAAGTCGGCGAGGATCTTTGCGTCTGGGTACGTGTGTGTGTCTTGAATGACTTCTAATTGCTGCTTTGTATCGTCCTTGATCGAGTCGGTCTGGCAAGTGTAAGTAAACAGCTACCCCGCCATGATGGGAATACCCACAGATGCAACAAAGCGGCCCTCTTTTCCTTTCGCAATCCATTTCGACTTGAAAGCTCTCATCTGGCCAATCTTGACAGTATTCTTGTCTCCCACAGCCTTCTCCAGCTCTCCCATTGTCAATCCTTCCATTGCCTGCTTCAGGGCATCAAAAACTCGCGCCTCATGACTGCCATTGGCGACGATATCCTGTCCTTCGGACTCCAGAACAGCCTCTTCTCTATCAATCGTTTCATATGTGACCATATATCTCGAAGCTAGCCTGTCGAGCGCACTCTTGACATCTGCTGATTTTTGTGAGGGGAAGGCATCGGCGGAAAGAATGGGATCCTGCTTGTCGAGCGCATGCAGGATTTGGGAGGTAAGATCGCCCGGCGCATTATCTTGTACGCCCGCCATAGTGTCCGATTTGTATATTCTGGAAGCTGGCGTAGGATATTTGAGCGCTGTGCGGGCTTTTGGAGGTGAGTCAAGTACCTTACCTGTGTTCTCAAATTATATCTGTGACACGGCAAGACGACGCGAATTTGGTGGGCAACTTTAGCCTGTCACGTGCCACTTCCTCCCATTCTCACTTTCTTAAAAGAAAATTCTGGACCTGGCTTCCGTTAGACACAAGAAGTTACACAACTTTAAATCCGAGAAGACACTGAAAATATCTATTCTATAGGTAGTTGTTCTTATGTATGTATTTTCTGTGAAGTTATTTCACTTGAGAGACCTATTTCAAGGCTGAAAAGTCGCGTTATATATGTTAAATTTCGTTTAACTCAACGAGTGTACTATTCAACAAATGTTGTCGACGGTGCGATTACTTGCATAATCCCAATGGTGATATAATCTGAGCCGTGACGCTTTTTCCCTGAGATCTATCGGGCAGACACCCAAATGCCGCTTAAAAACATCCAACACGCTTTGAAAAATATTGAACACAAATCACATCCATCCTTGGCTCGACCCAGCAAGCCATTCAATAATACCACTCCCTCTTTCGCCTCATCATATCATCCTCTGCCGCCATCCTCTGCCTTCTCGCCTCCTCCCAAATCTCCTCCTCACTTTTGATCTGCACTGGTGTATCACAGCCTTTAAGCCCAATGAACTTCCCCCATTTTCGCCTTTTTTCTTCTAGGCTGAGCCCCTGCCTCCAGCCCATCATCTTGGGGTACTGGTTCGTCCACTCCGACGGTGTGCGCTGGTGGTAGAAATGCGCGAGCTCGTCGAGCTGAGCAGACGTGAGGAGCCAGTAGTGGAGTAGCGTGGTGGGGAAGGATGGGTGCACGGCGCCAGTCGTGATGCGCACGAGAGGAGCGAGTTTGAGGCGCATCTCGTTGATTTTTGCCAAGAGGGCTGGGTTGTTGGAGACATGGGCGAGCATCTTTGGATTTCTTGTCTCTTGCTTTGATGTAGTTTGATATAGAGGGTTGCAAGGCTTTGGTTTTTGAAAGGATGGATGCGGATCTGTGCTTGGAGGTACTGAACGATTACTGTTTTGATCTTGACTGCGTGAGCAAGTTCTGATTCCTTGTTGACTGTGAATGATTGATCTGTTGGAGTGAGATAAAGATGGATGACTTTGTGCTCCGTCCGTATCGAAATGAATGAGAATTTGAATGAAAGTTGGGCGCTGCCGGCAGCAATATCAGTCGCAATGATAAAACAGAAGAAAAGGTAAGAAATTAGAAGATGCCACGACGAACGACTAGAATCCTAAATGAACTGAAGGGGACTCTGGATTCTTCTTGTAGGAAGAGTCAAACCAATTGTTGTCAATGAGTCTTTGTTTTACTCAACACGTGAACCAATCTCCTTGTCTCATGATTCGAATCAGATAAATCCTTTATCCCCATGTGCCAAAATTGGGTATCGGATTCTTTTCAGTATAAAGAAAGATGCTTCTAAAATTCGTGAAAGCCAGACACTGTCTGACAGGCGCTAACCCAAGACCGGCTGATTGAGCCTCCCAAACGCCAATGAATGCCAGTGCACTATCATACAGTTCTATTTACGTCCATGCCCCCTCAGTTCTTACCCTTATTCTTCCTTGACGAAGTTGTCTCCACAATAACGGCATCCTCGTCACTAACTGTCTTGATTTTTGGAGCTGCGGTTTTCGCAGTTGCAGCAGGGGCAGAATCCAGCTCTTTCATGAAGTCAGCTTCAATAGATGCACGTCGCTTCTCCCACCACTCCTTCTCAGCCGCAGTCTGTGCTTGGATTTCTTCCAGTCTCTTCCTCAAGACGGTATTTGCGGCGATTTCATTTGCAGATTGGAAAATGGTTTGTCCCCAGTTGGGCGCAAGCGCATTCGCCTTATATCAACATTAGCATGGAATAAAGATAGCACAAGAAAAGCTTCTTACCTCCATTACTACATCTCTGAGCTCATCTTCCATCTCCTTCTCGGCCCTCAAGAAACGTTGCCAGAGGTCGTCGCTAACGCTTCCTCGTTGCAAAAGAGTACTGCATGCTTGCTTCGCTGTCCGGACTTGAATGATTCTGTGGATATCCTCTACGGCCCGACGCAACAGAGCTGCTCGAAGAACACTTTCGGGTACCTTTGGTGCTTTCTCACTGCCCTCTTCGGGCTCCATGTGTAATAAAGTGAGATAGACGTTGCGTTGAAGATGAGTTGGGAACCATGGCGCCAGCGTTGCCGATTGTACTGCGCAAATGTTAGTTACATATAGCGCATAGAAGATAGATCATTGCTCTTACCTGCTTTGCGTTTGCGATATATCGAGGAGAATGTCGCAAGAGCTCCTACCAGCACAACGATATATACAAGTGGCAGTGAAAGGCCAACCCAATCAATGTCGAACATTTTGTAGCCTGTTCTGTATGAATCAGTCTTAAACCTTGAGAGGTATATCTGGCTTGAGACCTATGCGACTGTTAAGTCGAAGTCGTAGAGAGCCCAAGAGGTTGTTGAAGGGTTGGCCGGCCTTTGACTTGGTGTACCGTGTTCGAGTGTGGACTGAAGCAGTTCAGGACACTTATTCTGGATAATCGGAAATGGATTAGCGCCGCCGGTGGATGATGAAGACACCACAGGTAGGTACTTCATGTCTCGGCGACTGGAGCTTAGATAATCCGGGATGGTGGGGAAACCCACCACGTTTGATGGCAGTGATGCAACTGATTACGGAGCTTGAGCTCCTGTAGGTTCTACATCATTCTTACTATTTGTTCTTCAGACAGCAACTGCACGCCACAGCTTGTTGTTATTACAGATTCACCCGCTTGGTTCACCTTCATTCCCCAGTTCTATAGAACTCGCACTTAACTTAGCTTGAATCTTTGAACTTGAGTCTACAAGTACACAGCACAGCAAGGGACCAATATGCTTCTTCGAGTTCGAGGACCAGATGGCGCTGTGCGAGTGGAGATAGACCCAAATGCAACATTTGGACAGTTAGGTGACAAGGTTTGCATCTCACTTCTACAGTTGATCCAGATCTCATAATTAACCAAAGTAGATCTTAGAATTCTTGCCCCCAACAGTCGACCCTCGCACAATTACAATCACAGACAAGCCTGTTAATGGCGACAAGAAGTTCATCAAAGATATTGCGAAATACACGTTACAAAAAATTGGTGTGCGGTAAGTTACTGCGTTCTGAAAGGCCATAACGGTGCTGACCACAAGTTTAGCCATGGTGACATGGTCTTCATTACCTACAAGCTCAAAGATGATGTATCGAATGGAAACGGCCATGCAAACGGAGCCACGGTACCAATACCGTCGCATCCCTTATCCTCTACAAACCGACTGAACGGTCAGCCTATATTGCCAACCGAGGACCTACCGATCGATCCGCTTCCAGTTACGTCACCCACTGAGAAGATCAAGAATCCATGGGAAGTGGTGAAGCAATCAGCTCTTGATGACAGACTCGACAAGAAAGATGGCAAGATTCCTCGGACGTTCGATCAGAAAATGTGTAGGCATGGTCCTAAAGGGATGTGCGACTATTGCATGCCGTTAGATCCGTTTAATGCGGAATATCTGGCCGAAAAAAAGATCAAGAATCTCTCCTTCCACTCATACCTCAGAAAAATTAATGCCGCAACGAATAAACCCGAATTGGGAGCCTCCTTCATGCCGCCTCTCACCGAACCATATTACAGAGTCAAGCACGACTGTCCTTCAGGGCATCCTCAATGGCCAGAAGGCATCTGTACAAAATGTCAGCCAAGTGCGATTACCTTGCAACCGCAGCCTTTCCGTATGGTGGACCACGTCGAGTTTGCCTCTGCAACAATCATTGAGAAGCTATTGAACTACTGGCGCCAATCCGGCGGGCAGCGCCTGGGCTATATGTATGGACGTTATGAGGAGTACACCGAGGTGCCTTTGGGTGTAAAGGCTGTTGTAGAGGCGATTTATGAGCCGCCGCAACATGACGAAATCGACGGTGTTACCTTGAATGAGTGGCACAATGAGAAAGATGTAGACGAAGTTGCACACCTTTGCGGCCTTCAGAAAGTCGGCGTCGTCTGGACCGATTTATTAGATGCCGGAGCCGGTGATGGCACCGTTATTTGCAAGAGACATTTTGATTCGTACTTCCTTTCATCTCTTGAAATCGCCTTCATCGCTCGTCTTCAAGCTCAAAATCCAAAACCAACAAAATGGAGCGATACTGGTCGTTTTGGATCAAACTTTGTTGCTTGCGTAGTAACAGGCGATGAGGAAGGCCAAATTTCGATTTCGGCATATCAGGCATCCAATTCGGCAGTAGAGATGATACGTGCAGATATCATTGAGCCTTCGGCAGAACCTGGTGTTATGCTTGTCCGTGGTGAGGAAGAAGATGATGGTACCGTCAGTCGCACACGATACATTCCGGAGGTCTTCTATCGGAAGATCAATGAATATGGAGCCTCGGTTCAAGAAAATGCCAAACCTTCGTTCCCGGTCGAATATCTTCTGGTCACTTTAACACACGGCTTTCCACAGGATCCCAAGCCAGCTTTCACTGCTCCTTTGCCAGGCTTCCCCATCGAAAATCGGGAAGCCATCGGAGCAGCGCAAGAGTATAAGGATGTCAGCCGAGCGATCGGACTACAGCCTAATGGGAAGCTACGAAGATCGGATGAGGGCATCGAGGCTGTATCAGATTTCCATCTGCTGTGCTTTTTGCACAACATGGGTATTTTGAACAAGGTAAGAGACATCTACATTCTCTGGAGACGCAATTGCGTTTATAAGTGGACTACTGACATTGGACAGGACGAAGAAGCTCTGCTTTGCCGTGTAGCAACACAACACGATCTTGCGGACGGGTATCAGCTGCTGAGCACGGATGGATGGGCTACATTGCTGACTATTCTGCAAACGACTGGTGAGCGTCCCCCAAAGCGTCCGTCGCCATTTGAAGAGGGGGATGAAAGACTGGCAAAGCGCATTGGTGGCGTTAGCTTGCGATGATTGGAGAGTTTCTACTCTGTGCAAGTTTCGTTTGGGGTATGAGTGGACGGTGAAACTTGACCACGTATATGCTGACAGCGCTCGCAGTCTAATTATTCTATTCCATTCATCAGATCACCACGACTGAGATATTGGAGATTTTGCAGATGAAGAGAGGATAGGATTGTGACGACATTAGGTTGCTTTGAGCGGGCTGAGGGATTGAAGGCATTGCATGGCGTTGGCGTTATATACTAGAATCGTGGACTGCCTGGTCTGCATGGATTGCAATGCTACTCTTCAAATCTTATGTGGAGAAGATTGGTACATATGAGCAATACGATGACTTTCAAGATTCAAGAAGACATTTCTTTCTGGCGATATTGTGAAAGTAGTCTCCATTACTGATAGTCTTGTGAGATGTTACGTTTATATTTACGTATAGGAAACTATAGCACAATATCAGATACATACGACCACAGACTGAAGAAAACTGGGCATCCCGTCCGCTCTGCCATACATAATCTTCAGATCGGCAGATTAGTAGTTGGGTGGGTGACCACCAGCGAATACCTGCTGTTGTATGTTTTTGTCCTTTCTTCCCTTCCCTTTTTTTCCCTTCTGCTCTGTTCTTTTATTCTTTTGATTCTAGGCATAAAAAATAGGGACATGAAGATCATTAAGAGTCTAACAAATACATACGACCACAGACTGGAGAGAATTGGGCATCCCGTCCGCTCTGCCATACACAAGCTCCAGATCGGCAGATTAGTAGTTGGGTGGGTGACCACCAGCGAATACCTGCTGTTGTATGTTTTTGGTCTTTTACTTTGCTGCTTTATGGATATGATGGCGAGGATGCACAGGATAACGGGGAAACCACAGGGAATAGAGCAGACGGATCACGAGATAATAAGCTAGGACGGAAAGATGCGCGGATGAAAAGGGGTATAAATCATTTTAAACAGTAAGATGAGCTACTGCGTCCTACAGCACCGATTATCTCGTCCCTTCAAGAACACCCAAATGTCCGTCAATGGTGCTCCAAATATCCTTCGTCGGCATCTTCTGCCGACTACCCCCATTTTCCGCTTCTTTAATCCAAACATCCTCGCCGTCAGCATTTTCTCGAGCCTTGCGAATACTATACCCAAGCATTCCCTCCAAACTCTCCAACACCTTCGTGGCCTCCTCAACCGCCGTCTTTCCCTCATCCACACTCATACACACCGCCTCCATAGTCTCAATACTCGCCGCCTCAGCCGCATACGCCCATTCTTTCGCCCTGTGGCTCACACCAGGAGCCTCTTTAACCACAATGCCCATCTCATCCGCAAAGGTCGGCGCCATGCCCCTATTCCTGTGTCCACTCTGCGGAGGCAGTGGGTACTTGACTAGTAAATGGCTTTCCTCGGCCAGACGATCGAAGACCTGTAGCGTCTCCTTGTTCTGCTTCGCTAGGCTGGTCGTGAGATGCGAGCGCTGCTGCGTGAGGGATTTCTGCTCGCGAGAGACGGCCAGGAGTTCGGACAGATAGGGCGTGATATAACGGACCATCTCGTCTGTCTTGCCCGTATTCCGAGTTTGAGAGTCCGCAGGGGCGTCGTTCGCCTGGGCTGTGCTCGGCACGTCAGGGATAATGGGTCTTCCGATGGCTTCGAGAAATCGTTTCCGAGCCTGGAGATACTGCGTATACTTCGCACGCACCTCATTGACAGCTTGCTCAATAGGCTTGTCTGCGTCGGGAGCTTCACGTACATCATGGGTTTCAAAATCCGAGATTTCGCCGGCCTTGCCGAGTTCCTCTTCCACCCAGTTGATGAGCTCATTCCTGGTTTTTCCAAGAGCTTTGAGGATCTGTTGCGAATCTGCGGGTTTGGCGGAGCTGGTCGGGCGCCGCGACTTCTTTTGCTCGGCTTGGACTTCGGAGAGAAGTTCCTTCTCGGATTTGAGAAGCATCTTGGCGCGGAGGACGTCTTTTTCGAGGTCTTGGATGAGGTCTTCTAGGTTGATGGCTGGTGAGGGGGAGCCGCTGTGGGAGGCTGATGAGACGATATCTGCTGGTAGCTGTGGGAGCGCAGCGGTGCTAGCGGCTGGTTGCTCAAGGAACGAAGTAACGGCTGAAGTCTTGCTCGCCAAGCCATCAATATAGTCTTGAAGAATACGTAGACGTTCATATTTTTGCTTCTGTTTGACTAAAGCCAGATATGGATCCAAAGACGCTTCTTCCACTTTCTGGCTACTGGACTTTTGTGTTTGATTGCTGAGTCTAGCATATTCTTGGCGTGCCTTAATGTTTGCTTTCAGTGCCTTCAAATATTCCCTTTGTAGACCATGAGATTTGGAGGCAGTTGGTTGAATTGTGGCTGACTCGCTGACCAGCGAAATAGGGGCGAGGAGCTGGCCATCCCCCTTTTCGTCAACTTGAGATTTGAGGTGGAGGGCTAAAATGCGCCTGATATGTGCTGCTTCCTGTCGGCTTTTGATGTATGGAGCAAGAGATTTCTGCGCCGCAGAAACGGCTGGACTAATTGATGAAGCTGGCTCCATGCTGGGACTTCTGTGGAAGATGATGTGCAATTCGCTGTCTATTGGTTCTCAGTTGTTTGTAAACACGTGCAGTCGCGTTTGTACGCGCCACTGGCGCTTATCGCTTCACAATCACCAGAGTCTATATGCTTAAGCGAGGCGACTTCACTGTGCTAAATTATTTTGCAACATTCAAGGCAACCGTCAGGCCCTTCAAGATCAACTAAACGTTTCTATATTGAAAATTGCGCGTTGTCGACACATTAATTTGGTGCTTTATCGACAGACAATAAACGTAGGGTCTCAAACTGTTCAGATAGCCCTCCTGCAAAGGACAAAACTCACCTCGCAACAACCGCCTCATTCATAGACCGCCACCATGGCGGACCAACAACGCGATGTTTCACAATACAAATACTCGGCAATGTCGAACTTGGTGCTGCAGGCTGACCGAAGATTTGTTACCCGCCGCACCGATGAAGTTACAGGAGATCCAGAGTCTCTTGCAGGGCGCCTCAGTATCCGAGACATGGGATCGCGCACCGCGCGTGAGGCTCTGCCTAAACAGAAGAAGAAGGCGACTGGTCTGCCAGATGTTGAGCGCGGAGGTCTAAGGGAAGGAGAAGATGTGTTGGCACGAGAGCAGCGAAAGCGCAAACGTGGAGAACCAGCACAGCTTCGCGGAACAGGCATTCTGTCGGCGGCCGATGCGGTGGTGGAAGGAATCCGATACAGACCGAGGACACCTGCGACAAGGGCGATATACGATCTCATAATCACAACTGTGGCGAATAATCTGGGCGATGTTTCTCATGAGATTGTACGAAGTGCTGCAGATGCTGTTTTGGAATATCTGAAGGACGATGATATGAAGGATTTCGATAAGAAGAAAGAAATTGACGATTTGCTGGGTACGACTATGAATCCAAAACAATTTAATGAACTGGTCAACCTTGGGAAGAAGATCACGGATTATGAGGCGCAGGACGAGGATGAGGAGATGGAGGAAGCTGGTATCCACGGAGAAGGAGCAGAAATTGATGATCGGCAAGGTGTCGCTGTTGTATTCGACGAGGAGTCAGATGAGGAGGGCGGACAAATGCTCAACGAAATCCGAGACGAATCTTCAGAAGAAGAGGAGGAAGAAGAAGAGGAAGGCGATCGAGAGGAGAACTTAGAGTCTGAAGAGATAGCATTGGCTGGTGGTGCTGGCAGGGATCGAGCTGAAGAGGAGGAAGATTTGGTGGGTGGCGAGGCCATGGTCCTAGATTCATCTGCCGACCGCAGCGGGCCGAAGCCCTCAGCAAAAGACAAGGCAATACCCGCTCGCGAAATTGATGCATATTGGTTGCAGAGACAGATTGGCCAAATTTATTCTGATGCGCACGTACAACAAGTCAAGACCCAGCAAGCCTTACAGATCCTTTCTGGTCTATCAGAAGATGGACAAGAAAAACCTCTACGCGAAATTGAGAATGACTTGATGGAACTCTTCGATTACGAGCATCACGAACTTGTACAAAAGCTGATTTCGAACCGGGATAAGGTCGTGTGGCTTACTCGTCTTGCCAGAGCTGAGGACGATGAAGCTCGCGGTGTCATTGAGCGTGAAATTGCTTCCGAAGGTCTTAGATGGATTCTGGACGAACTCAAGGGTCGCAAAGTATCTGTTGATGGCGGAAAGGGCAGGAAGCTGGAGATCAAAATGGACATTGATGTACCAGCGGAGTACATTAAGGGACCTCCGACTGAGCAAGCTAAGGAGGGTGGTCTCGTAGGTGGTTTGCAGCCCAGGAAGCTCATTAACTTGGAGAATCTCATATTCGAACAAGGCAATCATTTGATGACCAATCCCAAAGTCAAGCTTCCTGATGGTTCCACGAAACGCACATTCAAGGGATATGAAGAAATTCATGTCCCGGCTCCTAAAAAGCGCAGCGACCCAACGGATAGAGATATTCCTATTACAGAGATGCCTGAGTGGTCTCGTATTCCATTCGGAACGACATCCAAGTTGAACAAAATCCAGTCCAAATGCTTCCCTACCGCGTTTGGTGACGATGGAAATATGCTCATTTGTGCTCCAACCGGATCTGGCAAGACCAACGTCGGCATGCTGGCCATTCTGAGAGAAATCGGAAAGAATCGAAACCCTGAAACAGGAGAAATCAATCTGGATGCTTTCAAGATTGTATATATTGCTCCGCTGAAGGCTCTTGTACAAGAACAAGTTGGCAACTTTGGGGCGAGATTAAAGCCTTATGGAATCCAGGTTTCTGAGCTTACTGGTGATCGCCAGCTCACGAAGCAACAGATTGCCGACACGCAGATCATTGTCACAACGCCTGAGAAATGGGATGTGATAACGCGCAAGGCGACTGATATGAGCTATACCAATCTGGTACGACTGATCATTATCGATGAAATCCATCTACTGCATGACGACCGTGGACCAGTTTTGGAGAGCATTGTGGCCCGAACAATCAGAAAGATGGAGCAGACAGGTGATCCGGTGCGTTTAGTTGGCCTTTCCGCCACTCTGCCAAATTATCGAGATGTCGCCAGCTTTTTACGTGTCGATCCGTTGAAGGGTATGTTCCATTTTGACGGCTCTTTCCGCCCATGTCCGTTACGCCAGGAGTTTATTGGTATCACTGAGAAAAAGGCAATCAAACAGCTCAAGACTATGAACGATATTACGTATACGAAGGTTCTGGAACATGTTGGAACTAATCGCAATCAAATGATCATTTTCGTTCATTCGAGAAAGGAGACTGCTAAGACCGCGAAATATATAAGAGACAAGGCCTTGGAAGAAGAGACGATTGGTCAAATTCTTCGAAGTGACGCTGGTAGTCGTGAGGCTTTGACCACGGAAGCCGACTCTGTCAATGATCGGGATCTGAAGGATTTACTCCCATATGGCTTTGGTATACATCATGCTGGTATGACCAGACCTGACCGAACATCTGTTGAAGATCTCTTCAATGATGGTCTTATCCAAGTATTGGTGTCCACAGCAACCCTGGCTTGGGGTGTCAATCTTCCAGCTCATACAGTTATTATCAAAGGCACTCAAATTTACTCTCCTGAGAAGGGTAGCTGGGTGGAACTGAGTCCTCAAGATATACTGCAAATGCTGGGACGAGCTGGCCGCCCTCAATATGATACATACGGAGAGGGTATCATCATCACTTCACAGACGGAAATGCAATATTACCTTTCACTTCTTAACCAACAGTTACCCATCGAAAGTCAATTTGTTAGCCGACTCGCGGATAATCTTAATGCTGAAGTCGTTCTTGGTAACGTTAGAACTAGAGACGAAGGTGTTGAATGGCTTGGATACACCTATCTGTTTGTGCGCATGTTGCGTTCCCCTGGACTTTATCAAGTTGGTGCGGATTATGAGGACGATGATGCTTTAGAACAAAAGCGTGTGGACCTCATTCATTCCGCCGCAATTGTCCTCGAAAGATCGAGCCTCGTCAAGTACGACAAGAAAACAGGCAGACTGCAGCCTACCGAGTTGGGACGCATCGCATCGCATTATTATATCACCCACAGCTCGATGCTTACCTACAACCACCACATTCAGCCCTCTATCACCCCAATTGAGCTTTTCAGAATCTTCGCTCTTAGCGATGAGTTCAAGTTCATTCCAGTTAGACAGGACGAGAAATTGGAGCTTGCCAAGTTGTTAGGACGTGTTCCAATACCTGTCAAGGAGAGCATTGAGGAGCCTCACGCCAAGATCAACGTTCTGCTTCAAGCATATATTTCTCGCTTGAAGCTTGAGGGCCTGGCTTTGATGGCCGACTTGGTTTATGTAACTCAATCTGCCGGCCGAATCCTTCGTGCGATCTTCGAAATTACTCTCAAGAAGGGCTGGTCCTCTGTGGCTAAGACTGCATTGGAGCTTTGTAAGATGGCAGAAAAGAGAATGTGGCCAACGATGACACCGTTGAGGCAGTTCCCAAGCTGTCCTCGCGATATAATTCAAAAGGCTGAGCGCATTGACGTACCCTGGGTGAATTACTTCGACTTGGATCCTCCACGCATGGGAGAGATACTCGGCTTGCCAAGAGCTGGCAAGACCGTCTGCAACCTCGTGTCCAAATTCCCCAGATTGGACGTTCACGCACAAGTTCAGCCTATGACCAGATCTATGCTGCGGGTTGAATTGACCATTACACCCAAGTTCGAATGGGACGATGAGGTGCACGGCTTAGCTGAGAGCTTCTGGATTATCGTAGAGGATTGTGATGGCGAAGATATTCTCTTCCATGATCAATTTCTCTTGAGGAAGGACTATGCTCAAGCTGAAATGAATGAGCACTTGGTGGACTTCACAGTTCCTATTTCGGAGCCAATGCCACCCAACTATTTCGTTACAGTGGTATCTGATCGGTGGATGCACTCAGAAACGAAGCTTGCTGTCTCATTCCAAAAGCTCATTCTACCAGAGAAATTCCCTCCTCACACCCCTCTTCTGGATCTTCAGCCTCTGCCAGTATCAGCTTTGAAGGCTCAGGATTACGTTGGACTTTATCCTAACTGGGAACGTTTCAACAAGGTCCAAACCCAGACGTTCAACTCACTCTACACAACTGACGAAAATGTTTTCATTGGTGCCTCAACTGGCAATGGCAAAACCGTATGTGCTGAATTTGCTCTTCTACACCATTGGTCAAAGCCTGACGCGGGTCGTGCCATTTACATTGCTCCCTTCCAAGAGCTTGTTGATTTGAGACTCCAGGATTGGCAAGCCCGCTTATCTGGTCTTCGTGGAGGCAAAGAAATTGTCAAATTGTCTGGTGAGACGACTGCGGATCTCAAGCTGCTGGAACGTGGTGATCTCATTCTTGCTACACCAACGCAGTGGGATGTACTTTCGAGACAATGGCAGAGACGAAAGAACATCCAAAACGTCCAGCTCTTTATTGCAGATGAGCTGCATATGCTTGGTAGCCAGGGTGGATATGTTTACGAGATTATTGTCTCTCGTATGCACTATATTCGTTCGCAGACTCAACTTCCCATGCGTATTGTTGGTCTGAGTGTCCCACTCTCTAATGCTAGGGACATTGGCGAATGGATTGATGCGAAGAAGCATACAATCTATAACTTCAGTCCTCATGTTCGCTCTGTCCCTCTAGAACTGCATATACAATCTTTCACCATCCCGCATTTCCCATCTCTGATGCTTGCAATGGCAAAACCGACATATCTCAGCATATTGCAAATGTCTGCAGATAAGCCGGCAATCGTCTTCGTACCGAACAGAAAGCAAACTCGCAGTACGACTCGCGACTTGTTGACTGCCTGCATTGCAAGTGACGATGAGGATCGCTTCTTGCATACGGATCCAGAGCAGTTGCAACCTTTGTTAGAGAGGATACACGAAGAGGCCCTTGCGGAATCCCTTTCGCACGGTATTGGATATTATCACGAGGCGCTGAGCACAAGTGACAAGCGTATCGTTAAGCATCTCTTCAATAATGGTGCCATCCAGGTTCTAGTTGCATCGAGAGATGTATGCTGGGAACTCGACTGTACGGCACACCTCGTTGTAGTTATGGGAACTCAATACTTTGAAGGAAGAGAACATCGCTATGTTGACTATCCTTTGAGTGAGGTGCTGCAAATGTTTGGCAAAGCCACTCGACCACTCAAAGACAAAATAAGCAGGGGAGTTCTGATGGTGTCTGCCGTAAAGCGCGATTATTATAAGAAATTCTTGAGTGAAGCGCTTCCGATCGAGAGTCATCTGCAGGTATATTTGCATGATGCATTTGTCTCAGAGATTAGCACGAAGATGATCGAATCTGCCGACGATGCGATCAACTGGACGACATTCACGTATTTTTACCGACGACTGTTGGCGAATCCAAGCTATTACAGTCTCACAGATACCTCGCATGAGGCTCTCAGTGCTCATCTTTCAGAATTGGTTGAGACCACATTGAAGGACCTCGCTGATTCTAAGATTATTGACCTGGATGAGGAGGATGATTCGGTGACGCCACTCAACGCTGCTATGATTGCTGCTTACTACAATATTTCATACATTACTATGCAGACATTCCTCCTGTCACTGAGTGGACGCACCAAGCTGAAGGGTATACTTGAGATTGTGACCTCGGCCACAGAATTTGAGTCCATTCAAATAAGACGCCACGAAGACAGTCTCCTTCGCCGCATCTATGATAGAGTTCCAGTCAAGATGGCCGAGCCAAGCTATGATTCGCCACATTTCAAGGCGTTTGTGCTATTGCAGGCGCATTTCTCTCGGATGCAGCTTCCGATTGATCTCGCCAAGGATCAGGAGGTCATACTGACAAAGGTTCTTGGCTTATTGAGCGCCACTGTTGATGTGCTGTCATCTGATGGTCATATCAACGCCATGAATGCAATGGAGATGTCTCAGATGGTTGTTCAAGCTATGTGGGACCGTGATAGCCCTCTCAAGCAAATCCCTCACTTCACGCCGGAAGTCATTAAGGCTGCTAATAGCGCAGGGTATGTATATTCAAATTCATCTTTATCGTACAATACTGATGACCATGTTTCTATTAGGGTCAAGGACATCTTTGAATTTATGGAGGCTATGGATCCTTCTGAGAATCCAAACTATGACGCCCTTATCAAGAAGCTAGGCCTGACACAGCCACAGTTATCACAGGCTGCGAACTTCACGAACTCGAAATACCCAAATATCGAATTGGAGTTTGAGCTTGAAGACCCAGAGGATATTACCGCTGGAGCTCCTGCATACATCAATGTGAAGATTGAGCGGGAAGTCGATGAAGAAGACGAGAATGCTGAAGTCGATACTACGGTTCATGCGCCTTTCTATCCAGTCAAGAAAATGGAGAATTGGTGGTTGGTCGTTGGCGAGGAGAGCTCAAAAACTTTACTGGCCATCAAGCGGATCACTATCGGTCGGAAATTGAATTTACGACTGGAATACACAGTACCGACACCTGGCGAGCACGAACTGAAGCTCTTTTTGATGAGCGACAGCTATGTCGGCGTAGACCAAGATCCGAGCTTCACCGTGACGGTGGCTGAAGGGGTCGATGAAGATGAAGATGAGGATATGGAAGAGTAAGGCCCTATTTACCCCTGAGCGAAGGGCTTGTGTACAGTAGACAGGTGTTTGGATGGATTAGATCATGTCAAGCGTCTTTCAAGCTCCCCTTTGCTGTGGACTTCTATGTCATCCCTTGGTTTGGGCTTTACTTGGCGTGGTTATGTCCTGTTTATAAAGGAGACGCGTCTTGCATCTTGCGTCTGCGTATTGGGTGCGTGCTGAAGGGTTTCGCGCGGCGCGTTAATCAGTTTCTGGTAAGCTCTTTCACTTGATCATTTGACACGTTTGAATTTCGCTGTTGAGGGCTTTGTGAGAGCCTGTATTCTCGGGCTCAAACTGTGGTGGGAGTGACGGAATCAGCTCACCGCATCATAATTCACTCCGTGCGTGTGAGACTCAGCATAACAAGGATCAAATTTATTCTCTCTTTCATCTCTTCGTCTTCTCTCAATACAAGGCGATAAGTCATCTTTCACATCGTCCCTCTTTACTTCGACTGAGGCTGTGGTGACAATAGCTACCAAGGCGAGATTAGCTATTGTTGATCGGTGAGACCATTGTCTTCTGCCTCATCGATCAAGGCACGTGACCAACCGCGCTATTTCTCGCGATCTCAATCGCGAGAGCTCTCCAAACTATTTCCTCATCAACATCATCACTCTGCCATCATTGACGACGCATTAACTTCACTAGCTTCTCATCATCTGCGATCACCACAACGCCTTCAATCCACCTCTGTGTACGACTCTTGAGGCTTTGCGCGTCAATCTTCTGCCATTTGCGTGAAACGCGTCTCCTTTGAGCTCTCTCTCTACTCGCCAATAGTTACGAACTCACACGATATATCACAAACTCTTCTCAAGATGTCTGACGGCGCAAAATCACCTGAGGCTTCTTCAGCTCCATCGGACGCTTCTGTTTCGCGTCCCGGTGATGCGCCCGTAGGAGAGGTGTCTGGTGCTGCTGTCGACGTCACCGATATCAACGGCGTGCCAGCTGCGGAGAGCAAGGAGGAGACATCCGTCACCGATATTGCGAAAGGTAAGGTCATCGCGATCGCTGTTTTCTTCACGCGCTTCGATACGTATGCTAACTATAGCTTCTTATTTTACAGACACCGAGGCAGCCAAGGCTCCTGCTGAAACCGAGAAGCCAGCCGAAGGCAAACCAAAGGGCGAGGCTGATACAGTTGCGGAGGAACCAAAGCCAGAGACGACCGATGAAGGTGCTGCTGCAGGCGCACTTACTCCGGCGTCTGCCCGCAAGTCCAAGTCGCGTCGCAAGTCATCTGGTGCTCCCGAGCACAAGATCAAGAAGCTCAACAAGAAGCAGTCAAAGGCAAAGATGAGCCATCTTGATGCTAAGCCCGGCGAATATTACTTCATCAAGTTCAAAGGATATCCAAAATGGCCTGGCATTATCGCATCCGATGATATGTTGCCAGACACTATCCTCAAGATTCGTCCTGTTACTGCTGCGAGACCTGATGGGACCTATAGAGAGGACTTTGCCGATGGTGGCAAAAATGTCTTAGACCGGACATTCCCCGTAATGTTCCTTGACACAAACGAGTTGTATGTGCCACCGCCATACCCTTGATTCGATCAATTTGACGTGTTTGTCTAACGTCTTCATTGTAGTGCATGGATCCCTAACACAGACTTCGAACCCCTTGATACCGATACTGTCGGCGGAATGCTGCAGGCAAAGATGAGCAAGTCTTTACAGGCAGCTCATACACTGGCAGCGGAAAACCACAACTTAGACTACTTTAAGGACGTACTTCGGGAGTTCGAGGAGAATCGTAGAGCAGCTGCTGAGGCCAAGGAGGCTAGCAAGGCAAAGGCTGCTGCAAAGAAGACCAAGAAGGCCAAAGATGTCGTTGATGAAGAGGAAGTCGAGGAGGACGTTGAGATGGCTGATGTCGACCTCGAGAAGGAAGAGAAGCCAAAGCCTTCTAAGAAGCGCAAGGCCGTGACTGAGGACGACGAGACTGCTGTAAGTTACATGTCAATTCGCAGATGCAAGTTTTCTGACAACAATCAGACACCAAAGCGCACCGATTCGGTGAAGAAGCCAAAGCTTAAGCTCATCTCTACTCCAAAGGCAAACGGAGCCGAAACTCCAAAATCTGCCAAGGAGAAGAAGGAGAAGGCTAAACCAAAGGCCAAGAAGGCAGCGGCAGAGCCTGTGGCGCCGAAGGAGCCAGAACTCAGCTCTGAGGAGAAGAGAAAGATCAAGGAGGTGCGTGAGCTTCTTTACTCCTCCAAAACGGATCTTGCTAATCGTGTAACAGAAGGAGATCTTGTTCTTGAGACACAAGTTACAAAAGGGTTTGCTTACTCGTGATCAACGACCAAAGGAGGAAGAGATGAAGCAAATGTCCGAGTTTATTACCAAGCTTGAGGGGTACTCGGAGCTCGAAGTCAGCATTATCCGCGCTACGAAGATTAACAAAGTATTGAAGGCTATTCTCAAGCTCGATGAGATTCCAAAAGAGACCGAATTCAAGTTCAAAGATCGCTCTTCCGAGCTGTTGGGCAAGTGGAACAAGATTTTAGAAAGCGAGACTCCAGCAGCTGCTCCAGTGCAGACCAATGGCACGTCGAGTAAGGAACTGGTTAATGGAGAAGTCAAGGCTGAGGAAGAGACAAAGACTACCGAGCCAGAGCCAAAGACTGAGGAGGCTGCTCCAGCCGAAGCTCCAGCTACTGACGATGAAGTTGCCATGGAAGATGCTCCTGGGAAGGGAGATGCAAAGCTACAAGCAGAGGAGTCAAAGGAGGAGACAGTTGAGGAGGTAAGAGACTCTGGCTTTTCTTGTTGCATAGTTTAAATCTGACAAATAATAGCCTGCTAAGACCGAAACTGTCACTGATGAGGCAACTTCATAGTCTTGTATTCCTACGGCAAAACAATAGGGCAATTCTCATATTTCCAGGCGAGACGACAAGTCCAATTTCACTTCGATCAGCCGTAATTGCGGTTAGAATCCGAATCAATGGCCAATCCAACGCCTCACGCATAGTTCGATAGCAAACCCCAGACGGCGCTGGTGGCTGCTTCTACTTGCAACTCTTTTTGTAACATCACATATTTATGATCCTGCGTCATCAAAAAATTGCGTCTCTAGTCTGATCCCAGTCATTTGCGCTTTCCATCACCTAGGTTGCACAAATCGGTATTTCCTTTTTTTGATCTTGATGGTAGGAGGAGGGTGCGTTAACGTGGACATTTTTGCGATCCTTTATGGAAGCATGCTCGTGGATTTAGGCAAATAAAACACCAAAAAAACTGATAAATGGCTTCAATCACACGACTTTAGATGGCTTTATGTGGTTGCAATGAAGTAAACCAAAAGACAAATTTTACATGCCCTTTTCAATTAACATAGAATTTCTCCTGTGAACGCGTTGGCCCACAGCCTTGATTACAAGGCGGTGAAGCGCAATCATGTTCTGCCGCAGAAAAAGTTCCTGGCCAACTCGCGCGAACCAGAACTTCTACCATCTCAAGCTCGCGAAGACGTCTGTCCATTCCTCCTCCATCAACCTGCCATATGACACAATAAAATACCATCGTCATGTCGACACCAGCGATCGATTATTTGCGCTTTACCTCCCATAAATCCCTCACTCATCGCCTTGTCCTCTCGACCCTCACAGGCCGCCCCATCCACATCTCTCAAATCCGCTCCTCCTCAGCGCTATCTCCCGGCCTCGCACCACACGAAATCTCCTTTCTCCGCCTCCTCGAAGCGATTACCAACGGCTCTTCTCTTCAGATCTCGTATACGGGTACTACACTCACTTACAACCCTGGCCTCATCACCGGCTCAGTCGCCGGTCTCGGTGCCCATGGCGACGTTATCGAACATGTCCTTCCAGCAACGAATACGAGAGGCGTGAGCTATTTCCTATTGCCACTATGCATGCTCTCACCGTTTAGTAAAGCGCCAGTCAATGTACGATTTACCGGCCCGGGTGTGATCACCAGCGCGACAGAAGCGGGAGATATGAGCGTGGACAGCGTGCGGACGGCCATTCTGCCGCTATACGAGCAGTTCGGCGTTATGTCTGCAAAGCTCGAATTACGTGTCTTGCAACGCTCGTGTGCGGGGCCAGGCGGCAAAGGCGGCGGTGGTATCGTCGAATTGCGTTTTGGAAGCCAACTTCGACTGCCGAAGACACTACACCTCAACAGGAACCCAGGCAGGATAAAGCGCATCCGCGGTGTCTCATACTGCACAGGCGTGAGCGCGAGCAATAATGCCCGGATGATACATGCGGCGCGTGGCGTCCTGAATCCGCTGGTGAGCGATGTGCATATTGCGGCACAGTACGATCAGGCGCCGCTCGTGAGCAGTAATGATAAAGCAGATCCGAAGGGGAAGAAGAGGACTGGAATTGGTTTTGGTCTCAGTCTGGTGGCGGAATCAAGTGCGGGAGTGCTCTATAGTGCAGATGTAGCAGCACCGCCGCAAGGAGGAGTTACTCCGGAAGATATTGGGAAGCAGGCTGCATTTCAGTTATTGGAGACAATATCACAGGGCGGATGTGTCTCGAAGGCTGGAGCACCCACGGCACTGACACTCATGGCGATGGGCTCTGAAGATGTGGGACGCTTGAGAATAGGAAGGGATGTGATAGGTACGGAAGATGTGGTTGGATTAGGGAGAGATCTCAGAAAGTTTGGAGCAAGTGCTTGGGGCTTAAGAGACGTTGATGAGGATGAGAGTGGAGACATTCTTGTTAGTGTTAAAGGCGTTGGTATTGGTAATGTTGGCAGGAAGATAGCTTGATACCATAATGGGAAGGATAAATTCGTAATTTCAATGGCTTCGAACGTCTCGACTGCGGGTTTTGAGTACAGATGATGAATCGATCAGCGTCTAGTCGATGTGGAATTCGGTCTTTAGGCACAATATTCGTACATATGGATCTGACAACCCACGGTTTTATACATAGATATTCCAAAACGCCTCCCAATGCTCGCGCGCCATGCAATCAGATCGTCTAGTCCTATACATTCCATCTCTAATTGCCGTTCAACTCGTCTTGTCTGGCCAAGATTCTAGAGTGTCTATCCACTTCCTCAATGACGCCCTTAATGCCGAGCTGCTCTGAATCGAGCTTCATCTCCTTTCCATCCTCTGTAGGCAAGTATTAGCACTGATTCATATATACAAGCTGCGATAGCCGCTAGCTTCTTCTTGACGGGGTAACCGTCCGAGCCGAGACGTACTGAACTTGACATGGACGAAACTCCTTTCCCTCGACGCCCGTGGCAGGATCTTGGTATCGACCTTCATAGTCGCGCGCGCATTGCCGGGCAAGAAAGAGAGGAACAGACGAGCGGTCTTTGCGCGTGGAGAGAAGGGGTTGAAGACGGTGGAGACTTCGGTGAGGTATCTTGTGATCATCTTGCCGGATTGTGCGACTACCAGAACATCATTAGCATGAAGGTGTAGAGCAGCCATCAATTAACTCACATTGATCGCAGCTTTTATGAGGAGCAACGGGTTGTGGGATTCTAGGATCTGGAGAGCTACTCTATTTCGTCGCGGTCCCGAAGATTCACAAAACTTACCCCATGCTCGCGGGAAGTTCCGTGCCTGCCCGCCCTGTGACGTCTCGGGCCAGCTTTATCACATTGAAAGCACCTTCAGTCAACTTCATCTCCTATCTCCTACTAGCACACAACAGCCTACGGAAACTTTTAATATGTCTTTCGAATCGCTCCAAAAGCGGCTCACAACTCTCCAAGAAACAACTACACAAATTCAAACTCTCATAACTCGACTCGCAAACCTCAAGTTCCCGCCTGGCGCCATCCCTCTGAATTCGAGCTTCTCAGACAATGCTGTCTCTGAGCTGAGCAATGAGATCCACGATACTTTGAAGGAGCAGACTGAAGACCTCGAGCTACTTGAACAAGAGATTAAGGATTTATCTGGTGGGAGGAAGGGCAGCGATAGTGAGACCGATAAGTTACGCCTGCTTGAACGAGCGACGAGAGCAGAGCAAGAGTTAAAGAAGTACTTCTTATATCTAATCGACAAACTGAAGTCATTCTTGAATTATAGATGCTAACCAGGAAACAGTACACGCTCTGTCTTCCGCAAAGCCCAAATAACAGCAAAACGCAACCTCGACCTTTCCCGCCGCGCCGAGCGCGCCCTCCTTCTTCAATCTCTCGTCTCTCCGCCCGATCCTAGCAACCCATCTTCTGCTCCTGTTCTCCGCCGCCGCACTCCTGTTCCAGAACAATCTCAAGATGAGAAGCTCGTCGGCGCAGCAGGCGATGTCACAGCCGCTCTTCGACGAACTCATGCACTTATGGCTACGGAGCTCTCGCGCAGTCAGTTCGCGCACGATACCCTGAAAGAGAGTACAGCAGCGTTGAACCAGCTCTCAGAGAGTTATACGAGCCTGGATAGCGTATTGGCCAGTACCAGGAGTTTGTTGGGGACACTGTTGAAGAGCCAGAAGAGCGATACGTGGTATCTGGAGACGGCGTTCTATGTGCTGGCTGTGACGGTGGGTTGGCTTATATTTAGGCGATTTCTTTATGGGCCAGCCTGGTGGTTTGTCTATTTACCACTGAAGATGTTTTGGAATGCGTTGATGGCCGTGTTCACGGTGATAGGACTGAGAGGTGGCAGCGCTACTATTTCAATCGCACAGAGCCAGAGTCAGAGGGCGGGAACAACTATTATCCCGGGTGGAACATCGGTGCAGGCGACGATGAGTGGTACGGATGCGCCCCGTGTTGAGAGGCCGGAAAGAGGTAATCTGAGGCCGCCGAGGGTGGAAGGGGATAGGCCTTTGGTGGATGTTGTTGGGGAAATGACGGATGAGACGAGGGAGCAGGCACAAAATCAGCAAGATGCTCAGGGAAGTGGTGAACAACAACCCGAAGAACAGGTGCAAAGGAATCCCAAGAAAAGGATGTGGGATGAAGCCGTCGAGGCTAAGAAACACGAAGAGCAGAAGAAAAAATATGAACTATAAAATATGCACGCTATCGATGCTAATGAATAATGTCTCTCTTCCTCCTTCATTGTTTTCTCGTGATATTGTGCGAGGAAATCTCATACGTTCATAGCTCATGGTATCTATACCTTCTTCCCTTGTCTCAACAACTCACTAACCTTTGGCGGCAATACAAGCGCACTTCGATCATTGCGTCTGTAAAAATCCACAATACTCTGCGCCGCCTTCTCCGGCTGGTCTTCATGCAGAAAATGTCCTGCTTCGGGAAAGATCTGCAAAGCGTACTTGCCCTGCATCTGTCCAATCATCATCTCCTTGTCTAGCCGCTCTGTGCCAGCGAGAAGAAGCAGTTTGCCACCTTTGGAGGTGAGGAAGCGGGAAGAGAGACCTTCGAACCAGCCCGTCCAAAAGGGCTCCGTCGCGGCAAGATCGGTGTGCCAGTCGTAACGTTGGCATCTGTGGTGATCGCCATTGCGTGCATCATATTCAGGAGTGAGCAGAGGCGGCACAGAGACCCTCGCACTCTCTGGGTTCTTCAAACCACCACTTCGCACATACCATTCGATACCTGCCTCTACGCTGGGAAAGCTGTTGGGTCGCGTCTTTAGATAGCCTGCCATGCTGGCCAAAGCATCGATAGCTGTGCGTTCTACTATATCTATCATTGCATAGCCTAGTAATGAAGAGCCGAGAGCGCCTCTCGCTGCTACCGACGTGACGACTGAACCACCCAGAGAATGACCGATGAGAATGATGGGCGGCATGGTTGGCCAGTTCATGGTTTCCTTCGTTTGCTGAATGACGGTGATAAGGTCATCCGTCAATGTTTCTAAACTCACATCGAGAGGTCTGTTGCTGGGTTGACTGCCTGGAATAGGAGACACGGTGGTGGCGCCATGGCCTCTTCCGTCCAAGCTAAGGATCCCCGCGTTGGGGAGGAGGGACTTGATGGACTTGGCGAGAAGAGCAAAGGAAAGTCCGCTTGAGCCGGCACCGTGGTGGGCAACAAAGAGAGGACCAGGCTTGTTGGGAGAGAAGATAGGGGAGGTGAGATAGGCGTGGTGGATTATTTGGAGGGAAGAAGTTGTATGTGGGAGGGAGAGACTGCGCTCAAAGTAGGATGTCCAGGGAAGTGGTGTGAGAGAGGGGGATTTTGATGGTGATCTAGATATATTGTCAGCCATTGTACCGACCAGGAAAGAATTTCAATTCACCCCATAGGACGTGCAAATAGCCTACCACTTGGAGTAGGTCTTATAGTACCGGTTGAGGAGGCTGAAGATGCTGAGGAAGCGGAGGAGGAATCATCGTCTGATCGTTCGATTTGGAGTTCTGAGAAGGAATCCCGTTCCTCCTCTAACTCTTTGTCATCCAGGCTGAACAAAGGTTCGGGGATGACAGGAGGCAGCCCTGATAATTTTGCCTTTGCAAATGCTCTTTGAAGTTCGCTCATCTTGCGCAACTGCTCATGGTGTTTGCCCCTGTCTGGTCCTGTATGGGTGCTGTATCACAAAGTCGTTTTAGGGGATATTGATGCCTGTGAGGTAGCTTAGTGTTTATACGGCTCCTCTTGGAACGTCTTTTAAGAAGCGAGTCGACTGTAATGGCAAAGTTGCAAGAATATAGTTGTCCACTTGGTCATGATATTCTGTTGTAGCACGTGAGGGGAAGTGGTTATCGCTGTTATCGATAAGAAATTGCCCACGTCTCTATCTGCACGTGGCTTCACAAGACTATGACGTAGTCGGATCTGAGATGCAGGAATGGGAAACTCAATGACATATATCTCTACATATACCTCTATCTCTGTCTATTTTTTAAATAACATCCCATGAAACCCATGGTAGCTACTCAGATACTCAGACTGGGGAGATTGCAATTTCAAATCTGCAATACATAATACTCGTGTTGGAAATTGTGTAGTTCCAACGGGTGGGAGAACCCTGAAATCTAAATACCCTGAACAACAATGAATGATGACGTCGTCATTCTCATCCTCCCCTCAAATATCCTGGAATTGGGACTGTTGCAGACTTCAAGGACGACCATTTATACCCAGAATCTGGCCTTCAGTTACTCTACTTCTCAATTTAATCTGAGATACCCATGTTCTAGAGATCTGTGTGCAAGCGTCTCATATGGAGTCGAATCTTTTTAGCTGATGGGCTAATACAACACCAATACCTCGATCATTTAGCCCTTGGCCTGTTGGAATCTCAAGAGGCTTATATAACTGCCAGTGTCGATAGATCCGATTAGCGAACATTCTGAATCGAATTCTCTTATAGAGTCATAACAGCCAACATCACCGAAGATGGTGTCTCTGTGGGGCACAAAAGGGGACAACCAACATGATGGATCTCCGCATAATCACAATGTCGAAGCCACTGAAGCTCGTCCTGTCATCGAGCCAGATGAACAGACACGTCTTTTGCCTCAACCTTCGACTCGCGGTGGATATTTGAGTCCAGATGATCCTGCTGTAAGTTAGATTCAATCTATTCTTGCGTGTAGCTAACCATTCTATCAGGTATCACCTTATAACCTCTGGCGTGTGTGGTTTATGCGATACTTCACCGTCATATTCTTGGTAAATATAGTTTCCTATCGACTGGGAGGCATGCTGACACGCAACAGGCTCTCACCTTCCTCTGGTGGGTTCTTCTCCTCGTCTCCATCTTCGTTAGCCCGCCCGGCATGCACTCTCGCGGCTCCGGCTTCACCGACTTCTGCTACACGTCCCTGGCGCTGGCGAACCTCATTATCATCCTCCTATTCTTCTCCTCTCCTTCGAAGGCCGCCCAAATAACCTGCCTCCTAACCTCCGTCCTCCTCCTCGTCGACATGATCCTCATCCTCGCCGTCCCACGCCTCCGCATTGAAGAAGGCTGGGTGGGTATCGCCTCCGTTGTCTGGGCAGTCCTGATTGGCATTTGGGTTGTTATAACAGACCGAGTGGTAGCATGGGGAAAAGAGGAGGAAGAAGAGCGTTTAACCGGCCGTTCTGAGACTCGCCGCACTCTACGCGAATGGTGTGCTGTCTTGATCTCCGAAATCGTCTTGATCGCAATCGGCCTCGCCGTTATTCTCTTGTCCGCTACATTGATCCTTCGTTCAAGAGACTCTTCTTTAGCACCACCAGGAGAGCGCTTTTATGTGGACGGCGACAAATACCAAGTCCACCTCTTCTGCACCGGAAGTGAAACCCGCCCAGGCAGCGCCAAACTTCCAACAGTCCTCTTTGAAGCCGGAGAAAAAACCTTCGGATTCTCTTTCCTAGATTTCGCCAACAATGCCCTCGCCAATGGCACAATTTCTCGTTACTGCTACGCCGACCGTCCCGGCTTTGGATGGTCTGACAATGCACCGAGTCCATTTTCCGCTGGTATGGCCGCCGATGTGCTTTCTGAGGCGCTGGCAAGAGCGGGAGAGAATGGGCCGTGGGTTTTGGCGAGTGCAGGCGTTGGGAGTGTGTATTCGCGCGTATTTTCGAGCAGACATGGGCAAGATGTGAAGGGATTGCTGTTGATTGATCCTCTGCATGAGGATTTGCTCTATAGGCTTGCGAGCCCACATCGCGGTTTTCTCCTTTGGCTGCGCGGGGTCTTCAGTCCATTGGGCCTAGATCGCGTTGCAGGTGCCTTGTTCAAGGGCCGCAGTCGTGAAGACCGTATCTATGGTCTCTCAGCCTACCAGGGCGGCAAATACATCAAAGCGAAGCTGCAAGAGTCGTTGGTGGCGGATAGCTTGACGAAGAATGAAGTCACCAGTGCCCGGAGAATTCAAAGCGAGAATACGCCGCTTGTAATCGTGAGCTCTGGGATCGAGTTGAGAAGGGATAGTGTATGGGAGGGCAAACAGAGGGATTTGAGCCATTTGACGAGGAAGTTGGTGGGGTGGGATATCGTGAATAAGGCGCCACATGAGGTGTGGGAGACATTTGATGGAAGTGAAGTGATCGAGAGGAGACTGGGAGAGCTTGCCAGGCAATGACAGGCGTGGAGATGATGAAACAATGTCTCTTGGCGTGTGAGCATGATGAGCAAATTGTAAATATGCTTCTTAGCTTTCCTTCAATTATGTGTCGGTTCTTTTGCATTTGCGTGATACTGAGAGGTTTGAAAGCTTGTTCTTCATGCAAAAGAATAATATCATGTATACCTATGAGCCCAATTCAGCTATTTTTCAAATACCATCAGCTTTTCATTGCTTCATAACCATAACTCCGTTGCTCCTGTCCACATAACCTCCTTTCACCAACGCCAGTGCTATGCCATCCATTGTGATTAAGCTATGGCCATATTAGACAGAGAGGCTATGCTTCACTTTTCCAGCCATTATGCCGGAGACCCGCAATGACAGGTCCAGGATGGAAAGGTGCTCGTCTGCGCCGTCCACAAGTCGCTTATCGATTTCAGAGAAAACCATGACAATTTTATTCTTTTGGGCATCGGGGATGGATTCGTTGTATAGGATTGCTTGATACAGCTATTTCATTCATCAGCAAGCCGTTCTCACCTCGAAAACGTCAAATTGAGAACATACCTGTGTAACAACTTGAGTCGCGCTCCATCCGTCAGCCACCATCTCTGTAACGACTCTCGAGACATTCTCATATATGAGACCTTGAGATGACGGTTGCATGGCCTTCACCAAGCTGTCGATTGTCTTGTCTGGGATCACGCCTGCGATTTCCTCCACGGTCTTGATTGTTACCACCTTTGAATCCTCATCGACGTCCATAGCGTCGTCCTCCTGGTCCACGACCTTCCTCACCGTCCCAACCAGCCTTGCCGCACTCTGCAAGAACGTGATAGCTTTGCGCAAATCTCCTTCGGAACACCTGATGAGTGCTTCGATAGCACCATCCTCAAGGGGCACCTTCTCTTTCACCGCAATCTCCCTCAATCTTGTCCCTGCCTGAGTCTCGTCCATCCTCTTAAATCGGAACTTACTGCATCTGCTCGCCAACGGATCAATGATCCTTGTCACATAATTACACACCAAACAGAATCTTGTAATCTTGCTATACGTCTCCATCGTCCTTCTCAGCGCGCTCTGCGCATCCTGAGTCATGCTGTCTGCCTCGTCCAGAATAACGATCTTATAGGGTGGGCATGGATACTGTTCCGTGTAGCTGCCGGCAGGAGGGTGGGAAAGCTGCATGCGCGCGAAGTCTTTGACCTTCTGACGGACAATGCTGATGCCGCGCTCGTCAGAGGCGTTGAGCTCAAGGACGCGAGAGGGAAATAATTGCGGACCGTAGAGGGAATGCGCGAGGGCGAGGATGGTAGAGGTCTTGCCGGTGCCGGGAGGACCGTAGAAAAGCATGTGGGGAAGGTTGGAGGACTGGAGGGTTCGTTCGAGGACGGTGATGGTGTGGTCTTGGGCTGTAACATCCGCAAGGCTCTTGGGGCGACTGATAGAGGATTGTGTCAGCTTTATTTCATGTAGAGAAGAGTTCTTGTGTAATCTTACTATTTCTCAACCCATGGCTTGAGTCGTGTAAGTTCCTCCTTCTTGTCTGGAGCTCCCGCCTTATCGCCGTTGGACTCTGCTTCTCTTTTGCGAGATTTGATATCGAAGAAGTTTGACATTGTCAATATAGTGCCTGGCTCTGTCCTCAGATCGATTTAATGCTGTCAATTGATGTTACGGAGTATAAATTGTGTTGATCCGCGTAAATTCAAAGAATCGCTGGGAGACGCGACTGGAGGATTTACCGCGCTTGAACCACTTTACGCACCCCCTGCCACTGCTGACGTCCAACTGCCCAGCCGGCGCACGACGGGCACGGCGCGAACGACCGCGAGCTTTTGATCTCCAGCCTATTAACAACACACTCAGAACAGCTTTCACGGCGTTGAAACTCTGAAGCTTGAGTTCCGAACTATGTGATCTCTCCATACCAACTTTACCAGAGTACACCAGCGCTACTCAATGACTTCATCAAGCTATGAACGATGATCCCTCTCCCAGTCCAGCTACGGCGGCACGAGGCCCTCGACCACAAGCCGGCGCCAACGACGCAGCAGCTGTATCTCCTCCAGCTGAAGAGCCCAGCAACGGCAATGAAGATGACAGCCCAGAAGCGCGCTTGCGGAGGCGTACAGCCATCCAAACCAGGAAGAAATCGGAGTTCATTCATGACATCACCGTCAACCTTGACATGCTAATCTACGCCGAGCTCTCCTTCATGTATTCTATAGAGTATGTCCTTCTCTCGCCTCCATCATGCCCATTGCCTAAGAAACCATTTCTGACGTTTTCTCCAGCTGTTCCTTCTTCCGGCTCTTCCTCCGCACAATCATCCAACTCGCCTTCCTCTCTCCCACCAAGGCAACCCCGCCCTTCACCGGCCATCGCCCCTATGTCGTCGCGATTCTCGGCTCCAACGCCTTCTGCATCTTCCTGCACCTCATCTCTTCCTTGCCTTCAGCCAGCGAACTCACACATGGGTATCTCCATGGCGGGATAATCATCGATTTCATCGGGCAGCGACCGCCTAGCAGCAAGATGCTGTTGCTAGGACTGGATATCGTGATACTGTGTCTTCAGGTTTTCATGCTATCTGTACATATTGAGGAGGACAGGCTCAAGAAGGCTCTCGCTTCGAAAGATTCGATTGCGGAGTTCGTCGCTAGTGGCGGGATTGAATCCGCGGAAGATCATGATGCGGAAGAGCGCGGCATAGGGCAACATATAATGCAAAGCACTGATGATATCGAACTACAGAACTTTGCATCATCTTCAGCGGGACCTAGGAACGAAGCAGCAGAAGTGGAAGAGCGAGATACATTACTAGCAGAACGAATGAGGAGAGCAGACGCGGAAGAGGAGGATGGGCCGTTGGACATCTTCTATTCCGGAAATGTCATGGTTGGGGAATTCCATGTGTTGGACACGATTAGACGACAATGGCATCGGCAAGATAATGCAACCAATGCATTGTTGATAGCGGGGCATACGGCAGGATATGAGTGGACGAGAGCAAGTCAAGGTATTACGAGGAGATTCGACACACTACGTTGATGTGGGAGCATGAGAAGTAGCACAATGGATTGTATGAAAGCATGCGGGCAGTATCATGTACATATTGCATATATACCACGGAATGGACATGCACATAGCACATTGTATCATTCAAATTCATGCCAGTTGCTGGATAAATGCCGCATACTCTCATCATCACGCGTATGGTATGAGAAGAGGCCAGAGACCAACAGTCATCGTTTTGAAACTAGCTACAGTCGTGTACGGTCTAAGAAGTAATCTATTCCCGGAGACAATCGACTCTTGAGGTAGCACTTAGTTGGCAGCGCCGGAGATGAAGAACCACTTGTCGATGCTTGGGTCAATTGGTGCTGGGGCAAGCTCTTGGTTCTGTGGGATGGGTGGGAGCTGCTCTGGAGCGACGCGGCTAGGGGAGTTCTTGACGGAAACGTTGGTACTATGATATATCAGTGACTGTGAAGATTACTAAAGATGGAAATTGGACTTACAGCGAGACCTCGCCTGGGGCGGTCTTGCCAGTGATGAGTCTTTCCCAAGCCTCCGCGCACTCACGAATAACATCAGTGGCATACCTGGGATTCTGTCAGGATACTTTCTCATAAATTACAATCAAGAGATACTCACTTCTTGTTCTTGCACTCGCCGGTGAAAGCGAACTGGTTCTCTGGCTTTCCGTCTGGGATCTTGTAGATGCGGAACCACTCATTGGTCGCTCTCAGAAGACCTGGAAGATGTCTCTCGACATCCTCAACATCGTTGAGCTTTGGTGCCAAGGGGTCGTTGACATCAATGACGATGACCTTCCAGTCAGTCTCCTCCTCGTCAAGAAGGGCCATGACGCCGAGGACCTTGACCTGCTTGACCTGTCCTGGGTAACCGACAAGCTCGCCGATCTCGCAGACATCCAATGGGTCGTTATCTCCCTTGGCCTTGGTCTCTGGGTGGATGACATTTGGGTCTTCCCAGGTCTGAAGGTGTAAGCTTGGAAGTCGGGCGAGCGGATGGGGGATATACCTGTGGGAAGGCGCCATAGTTCCAGAGATAACCCTTGTGTGGGAAGCAGTTGCGGACGAAACGAAGCTTTCCCTTCTTGATGTCCTGCTTAATTGGATTGAGAGTTTCCTCCTTGGAGATCTAAAAGTGCTTAATCAGTATTGTTTCGAGGCTAAAGTGGTGTGGTGTAGTGCGGGGTGAGGCTGGATGTGAAGCATCAACAGAAGAATCAACGACTAACCTCAAGCTTGCCATTGGTCCATCTTGGGATCTCAACGACCATGTTCAAGATGGTCTGCTGCTCGTTGGCATAGAGAGGGATATCGTGGAAGGGCGAAACCGGAACTCCATCCTTCTCGATGTAAATGCGGTGCTCAAGAGTGTTCGCCGGGGCGATCTTGCGGACGGTGTATTGAGGAGCCATGTTTGCAGTATCTTTTCCAGTGGGTAGACTGGAAGAGGTATTCAGGAGAGATGAAGTCGAACTCGAGAAATGTCGAGCGATCTGTGCTGTTCGCGATTGCGACGAAGTTTTGATGTTGTTGGCAGGCGATTGCGTTAGAGCGGAGAAAGTCGAGGAGGGGCGGATGTTGGTGGGGCTTGGGCTTGGGCTCGCCAGCGTTAATTGAGCTGCAGTCGGACGCTGCAGGGCAATCACAGGAGAGGTAGTGGCAGTGGGTGGAAGATACCGTGACGCGGACGGCAACAACGAGAAAGACTTGCTTGATGGAAGCGAAGCACGAAAGATTCGAAGAGAGGACATGCGCCTAGTGCTATACTTTATTATCGGGGGGTATAAAAGAGCCTCCGGTTATATTCCCTGTCCCAGTTAAAGAATTATACAAAAATAGTATGGCTGGAGAAATGGGGTTGCCGCAAGCGCATATGGCCGATTGGGATGCCGAAGACGTCTGTCTATGTCTGGTCTGGCTGGAGCTTTGGAGCAAGATGGATTTTAAGGGAGTACCCGGCAAGCCGAGTTTCGGGAAGTCTAGGAGACGAGCAAAAGGGAGAGAGAGGTAGACAGAGAGAGAGAGAGAGAAAGAGAGAGAGAGGAATACGGAGTATAGGTATGTCACTGCGAAATCAATCCCTCGGTCAATGTTGATGGCGGAGCGGAATCAGGTCGAAATGCTCATAAGGGAGGAAAGTCTTGGCATTCCGCTCCGTTATTCAGATAAGAAGGGTAAGGCACGTGACAGTCGCTCTCAGCGATAAGGAAACATTTTCGAAGTCAACCATTAACCATTTTCGACCACTCTACGCTGCTACTCTGTACGCTCTTCATCCCCGGCTATGTTATGCATGGGATGCTACGCCTCGCAACATCCATCATGACCGCCTCTTCAAAACGGGTCCCCATCCCTCGAAATGGCGTCGATTACAGGGGCAAACTGGTACTTGCGCCCATGGTTCGCTCTGGAGAACTCCCGTCTCGACTTCTAGCACTTCATTATGGCGCAGATCTCGTTTGGGGCCCTGAGACGGTCGACAGAGCCTTGATCGGAACTACTCGAGCATTCAATACGGGGTTGTCTACGGTCGACTTTACACGTTTCTCGAATAATGGGTCACACGGGCCAAGAAAGGACCAGAAAGAGAGCGTCATCTTCCGTCTTCATCCAGAGCGCGAGGGGAAGAAGCTGATCTTTCAGCTGGGTACATCAGATCCTGATAGGGCTGTTGAAGCAGCGAAACTTGTAGCTGGAGATGTGGCAGGCATTGATGTGAATGCTGGGTGTCCGAAGCCCTTCAGCACAAGCGGTGGCATGGGTGCTGCTCTTCTTCGAACCCCAGACAAGCTATGCTCTATTTTGGAAGCATTAGTGAAGAATGTTTCATCGGAATTCGAGATTGGAATCAGTGTTAAGATCCGATTGTTGGAAACACCTGAGGAGACGGAAGCCCTGGTTCGGAGACTATGCGCGACAGGCATTACAGGCTTGACGGTTCATTGTCGGACAACGCCTATGAGGCCACGGGAGAAAGCTATCCGTGAGCAGCTGAAAATGGTTGCCGATGTCTGCAGGGAAGCTGGTGTTGCATGCCTTATGAATGGAGACGTTGCAAGTCGAGATCAAGCGCAGGATCTTGTCACCGAATTTGGAGTCGATGGTGCCATGATTGCCACGGCTGCAGAAACAAACCCGAGCTGTTTCAGGAGAAAAGAAGACGGGGGATTAGCGCCGTGGCGAGAGGTCGTAGAACTCTACTTGATGACGTGCATGGAAATGGAGAATAGATGGGGAAATACGAAATATCTCCTTGGGCATCTCATTCCCGGCAAAGATCCGGCGTATCAAGGTACTACACAAAGCAAATGCTACACAGGAATCTGTGAGCTGCTCGGATTTCCGCAGCTAATTGAGCGCGCGAAGGAGGTCGACCATGTTTTGGGCATGGATGAAGAACCCAAGCAGGGCAAGAAGAAGCAGAATAGTACTGCCATGGCTGCTGGTGGAAATTCGAACGGGCAGAAGAAGGATCGAAAACCACTCTCAACTCGAGGCGTTGAGAACTCAAAGCCGTCTGTTGAAAGTTCAAAGCCAGCAGTGCAAAATCCCATACCAATCATGGACATTGCGCAACCGATTATAGAAAGCGCTCCGCCCGTACAGTTGTAGAGTGAGCGGACGGCATTGCTCAACATGTAGAGACTCGGGCTATATATCCATTTGACGGCGTTATGGAGCGATTAAGGGGTAAAGGGCATTGCAGGAGTTTAGGAACAATAACATGAGATCGAGTATCACTGTGCTAAGAGTTGTACACAATCATATGCCCAGTTTCAACGATTATGAATTAGGAATCAAGTTAGTGTATGAAAACTCGAAAGTCAGAAAAGCTGCTGCGTGTGCTTGATCTTGAGGCAGCAATTCATTTATACTTTTTAAGTATTGCGGTTCTGGTTCCGTGTACATACATACATATGTGCATTTCTATGTATGTACATATCTGAAAGGAGCCCTTGACGCCAGGAGTCCTCGATTTGGAGATTTGGAGATTCTGACCCGCAAAGCCGCCTATCATCGGTGTCCGCCAGCATGCCAGCAAATGCGGTTTGTCACCTCCTCCATGCCCTCCCCACTGTACTGTTGACAGGTACTGTAAGGTACATGCCGTACATACCTACCTGGGCAGGTAGTTAGGTACCTATTACATACCGCGGATATCGTTATCCCCTCGGCAAACTCCCTTTCAGTCGACCCCATCAATTACCCCACAAACACAGCGCTTCCCCAACTCCTAAGCCAACATAAGCCAGTTCACCATCCATAGGTCCATCCATACGAGGGGACAGCTCCATACGTCCATTCAAATAGGTATGTATGCATCTAACTGCCATATCGAGAACAAGTGCCGCGGGATCTAAGACGGCTAACCACAGGATACATACATAGATACGTACGTCTTGTTGCCGATTCCGGATACTCGCCAGGCTAGAGTACGCACAATAAGAATACCATCTCTTGCTTTGCTCTCATCTCTCCTGCACATCGTTTTTGATCTCATCATCCGACTCAGTTCTATTTCCTCTTATTCATAATGCGTCGCTCAATCGCTCGTGGCGTTCCTGCGCTGGCATCTCGCGCAAGACCAGTCCTCACCTCCCGTCTTCCCACCCTCTCCACATCAACACCAAGCCAGGTATCGAAGGCTGGCCTCCGAAGGCTTCACATTACATCGAGGAATCAGCAACCAGCAGCGATTACCCTCACTTCCACGACGTCTTCCTTCCCATCATCTCACGACAAGATCCAGAATCCAGTCGACACCCCTTACTTCATCGATAACAAGTTTGTGAAGTCCGAGACAACTGAGTATATCGACCTTCACGACCCAGCAACGAATAATCTCGTTACAAGAGTTCCTCAAAGCACAGATGCAGAGCTCAGAGCAGCGGTGGAGAGTGCTCAAAAGGCATTCCCAGCATGGAGGGTAACCAGCATTATCAGCCGGCAACAGATTATGTTCAAATTCGTCCAGTTGATCAGAGAGAACTGGGATCGTCTGGCCGCATCGATTACTCTGGAACAAGGAAAGGTGGTCTCTGATGCGCGGGGCGATGTGCTTCGTGGTCTTCAGGTCGCTGAAGCTGCTTGCGGTATCACAACACAGATGACTGGAGAGGTGCTTGAGGTGGCAAAGGATATGGAGACAAGAAGCTATAGAGAGCCATTGGGTGTTGTGGCAGCCATCTGCCCATTCAACTTCCCAGCTATGATTCCTCTTTGGTGTATCCCAATTGCGACGGTTACTGGTAACTGCTTGATCCTGAAGCCTTCGGAGCGTGATCCGGGTGCGGCTTTGATTTTGGCAGAGTTGGCAAGAGAGGCTGGTCTTCCAGATGGTGTTCTCAACATTATCCATGGTGCACATAAGACTGTCGATTTCATTCTCGATGCGCCAGAGATTAAGGCTATCAGTTTCGTTGGTAGCAACAAGGCCGGAGAGTACATTTTCACAAGAGGATCAGCAAATGGAAAGCGCGTCCAAGCCAACCTTGGTGCCAAGAACCACGCTGCTGTCTTGCCAGATGCCAACAAGAACCATGCTCTTAACTCGATTGTCGGTGCTGCTTTCGGTGCTGCTGGTCAAAGATGTATGGCTTTGAGCACATTGGTTATGGTTGGAGAGAGCAAGCAGTGGTTGCCAGAGTTGGCAGATCTTACCAAGTCGTTGGTTGTGAACGGAGGATTTGAGAAGAATTCCGATCTTGGGCCAGTCATCAGCCCACAGAGCAAGGCAAGGATTGAGGGATTGATCGCTAGTGCTGAGGAAGAGGGAGCCACCATTTTACTGGATGGAAGAGGCTATAAGCCATCAGACCCAAAATACGCCAACGGTATGTGAATTTGCTTATTTTGTTTGACAAAGCTAATGGATCAGGTAACTGGGTGGGACCAACTATCATCACAGGCGTCAAGCCACACATGAAGTGCTACAAGGAGGAGATCTTCGGTCCAGTCTTGGTAGCCCTTGAGGTTGACACCTTGGATAGCGCCATTGGTCTTATCAACGCCAACGAGTATGGTAACGGTGTGGCTATTTTCACAAAGTCTGGAGCAACGGCACAGGCATTCCAGAAGAATATTGAGGCTGGACAGGTTGGAATTAACGTCCCAATCCCAGGTATGAATTCTCGTCATCGCATACATTTGGAAATGGAAGCTCTAACTTCTCTTAGTTCCTCTCCCAATGTTCTCCTTCACCGGCAACAAGAAGTCTATCGCTGGCGGTGGTGCAAGCTACTTCTATGGCAAGCCAGGAATGCAGTTCTACACCCAGCTTAAGACTGTCACCAGTTTGTGGAGAGCAGAGGATGCTATTGCCACTAAGGCGGATGTTTCCATGCCTGTACATAACTAGCTGCATGAAATTGAAATCTAACGTCTAAATGATGTGTCTAATAAAGTAATGAGTATAAATGATGAGTCCGATACGACTCTTATTGTTTGCTGTTCTTTCTGAACGTATGATAAACAGAAATATATAAACATAGGCTGTTACATGTTTATAAAGTCCAATCACCACCGTTCCTAGTTGCCTTTCCAGAATAACTTCTTTCCGTTTCGAGTGAGTGGCTAAGTAAGCGAAGTCCAACCTGCAATACAATACAACAAAGCAACATCAACCCTAGAACTGAACTTTTATTTCTCATAACATAACTCAGAAATCCCAGGTAGATTTTGTCAATGCAATGGACATTATATCTCTTCCTTTCGATCTTTTCTGCCTCGTTGTCTTGAATCTTGAGCCCAACGACTGGGCAGCCTGCATCAGAGTGTCCAAATCATGGAGAAGCGGTTTCTCAGAGAACCAGATCGTCTTTGAGCTGCTCAAGTTACACTTTCCACGCGCCCGCGAAGTTCGTAGACTCCGGAAGCAAATAATAGAAGAAGATAACAAACGCAATCATCGTTCCAGTTCAAAGTCACCTGAGCCACCTCCCAACTCAATATGTGAATCTTCGGGCAATCCAGGCGAGCCAGGACCTTCATGTGCTAGGACTCACAATATTGCCAAAGAAGAGAAGCTCTCCGACACATTCTCTAAGATCGCCAGACGCTATCACCACCTTCGAGCTGGAACGCCATATCAAATCGAGAAGTTCGAGCCCATATGGTCGCGTCGAGGAGGGTGGCGATATCATCCCGTCACCCCGTGGGACCGCTATTTAGAGCTTAACAAGTCACAAATACCCTTCCATTATCCAGATCCGTTATGGGCTTATGACAACGGTCTACTGGCCTTTCCAAGTCGAGAGTTGAAAGACTACGTGATCATTGACCTTGAGAGCAGGAAATGGAGTTACGCAGTATTCCCTGGGACAGCCAAAATAGTGCGAAGGCTTTCATTCAGAGATAGAGTCTTGCTACTGGAGTGGGCTGAGGCGGTTCCTAAGGAGCACAGCCAGCCTCGTGCTCACTTTGCAACATTCTTCGATGTCCTCCCTAGTGCAGAAGCTGGGAAATGGATCATTCAGTTCAGAAACGAAATAAAATTGCACCCGGACGGTCTACCACTAGACCAGCGAGGCCGCTTCTTCAGCGTTCACTCCAAAACACATTATGCGGTCTATATCTGGCGTCTCTATCCTATGCGAGGTCCCGATGACCACGACTACAATGACGAATCTCTCACCATCTATGACATCTCCAATCCCTGCATCTTTCGGCCCTCAGAAGACGATCCTACTGCTGCAGTCGGATGCAATTCGATGAATAACCGTTCCTCACAAGTAGGTCCACCGGCAATCAAGATCCTGGACCGGCGCGATGGTCTCGCTTTCTATGGGATATTGCGGGATGACGCCCCTCAGCTCACAGCCTTGTATCTCGATGAGCTGAATTTGTATGTTGTAGCAGAGGACCACTTCCTTATGGCAGGACCGCATGCCTCCATCATAGGACGGCCACGCAGCCATTCCTTGCAGACGACGAGTATTCCGTTCGGACATGGCCCACATTTCATCGATCAGTGCGGAATTGGACCGGATGACCTAGGCATGAATCTCTGTAGTAATATCACGATTAATAGAGATCTACAGAAAGTGCCATGTTGGCGCCATGAGGAGTTTCCCTCCCTTACTCTTGCGGAGGCTTGGGATGAGGGAGCGGGGGTGAGATTCCGAGCGACGCGATGCTTCCTATTTGCGTCCTTGAATGTATTTGTGGCGCCGAGATTGGTTGTGAGGATTAGAGAGCAGAAGGCGGTTTGTAAGAGGAGAAACGCCTTTTGTGAAGGATCGTTGAGTGAAGAGTGGAAGAGAAAGATGTGGGAGAGGCTTGGGTTTGTGGAAGTTAGGATGGACGGGATGTGGAATGAGCTGTTGGGGAGCGGAAAGATTGAAGGGGATGAGAGGTGGATTGTTGGAGATGATGAGAAGGGTAAGATTGTGGTTTGCAGGTTTAATTAGAGTTTGGGGCACTACAGTGTTGAGTTTGGAGTTATGGATATTAGGAGCATGGAATGTATACCACAGCGCTTGCATAGAGATACCACATATGTCAGCAACCATATTCTTTTTAATAAGAATAGCTGCTCAAGTGTTGCCCAACTGCTATTGAGAGTAGTATTCAAAAGTCTTCAGATGAGGCCTGAAAAGGATATCAAGTATGTTTCATTCTGTGGCTTCATTTTCATGTATTTAAATGGATTTATTATCATGATCTCCATTTTAAACATTTATTCCTCTATAGTCTGTCTACGTCATTTCTTCTCGTGCATTAGAGACTCAAGTATGTATAAATAGCATTGCCTCTCTGACTTAGGCAGGCTGTTGCGTTACTTCCAATAAACGCCTCTCTCCAACACACTCCAGACATAGCACAAGAATGGAGCACGTCGTCTACAAACTTCCCCTTCATGTTGAACATTTCCATATCCTGCTTTAGTACTTCAAAGCTTCAGCTTCGAGCCTTCATTAGGCCTTAGCATCGTCACTACCAGCCATCGTCTGCCCCTCATCCTGCAACAGCATCTTCGCAACCATCTGCTCGCCCTTCAAAGCCAGATCTTCATCTCCAGCAACCTTGCTATCGAGTTCAAGCTTGCTTTGCCCTAGAGCATAGATCTGCTCCTCGATCGTGCCCTTAGTGACGAGCCTGACAACCTCAACTTCTCTTGTCTGGCCTACACGATGTGCTCTGTTCTCCGCCTGGATATCATCTTGAGGGTTGAAGGAGCTGTCGAAGATGATGACTTTGTTGGCATACATCAGATTGACACCGGTTCCACCCGCGCCGGTGCTCAGCAGAAAAGCAGTGATGGATTCATCATCGCGGAAGTCGTCGATGAGCGTCTGACGCTCGTTGACCTTCGTGGCACCGTCGAAGCGCGTGTATTGGACCAGTTCGGTTTGGAAGACTGCTTCGATGATGTCGAGCACAAGCGTGAACTGCGAGAAAACCAGAACACGATCGCCGTTCTTCTTGAACTTCTTGACAAGGTGAACCAATGCTTCGACTTTGCCGCTGTTCATCCAGGTGAGATCCGGCGTGTCGAATTTCTTGATGCAAGGATACCGCTGACACCAGGTGTGGAGATAATAATCCTGGAGGAGTCTCATCTCCATGAGGATCTTGTCACGAGGCTGGCTAAACTCCTCAGATTCGTGCCTTCTCAGGAGATCCACCATCTTTTCAAGCTTCGCGTCAGTGAAATGGCGACGGAAGAGCATCGGATGAATGGCAGCCTTGCGCAACTGCATCAGAGGATTATTCTCGCCATCATTAGGTACCTTTGCCCCCGAAAGACGAAGCTGAACTCTTTCACGTGCCTTTCCACGGAGCGCGTTATAAATCTCAGCCTGGTTCGAATGCATTTCGCAGTATTCGACTCTGCAGATCTTGGCTGGCATATGCTTCAACACCTGAGCCTTCTTCCGTCTCAGCACAAATGGAGTGAGCATAGACTTTGCTCGAGCAATGCGCTGAGCCGATAACAGTGCTGCATGATCTGCATCGCGAGTAGAAGCTTTGTGTTTGAAAATGAATTCCAAATCTTCCTGACGCTCCCGGAAAATGTCCGGAAGGATGAACCCAAGCAAAGCAGCAAGTTCCATGAGGTTGTTCTGCAGTGGAGTCCCGGTAAGGAGAAGACGGAATTGTGCTGGAATTTTGATTAGGCCTTGGTATTTGAGAGATTTTGGATTCTTCAAAACGTGACCCTCATCATAGACGCAGACATTGGGCTTCAACCGTCTCATAAACTTATTGTCATCCTTCTTGGCAGCAAATTCGTATGTGGAGACGACGACATTGATCTCATCACGCTGCTCAAGAATACTCTCAGCAATGTCCTGACGCTCCTTTTGACTGCCATAGTAAGGTTCAACGACGAGATCTGGTGAAAAGTTGGCGAATTCTCTAAGCCAGTTTTCAAGCGTTGAGGGCGGAACGATGACAAGATGAGGTCCGCTTTGTCCGGATTCAGCAAGATATGACAGGAAAGCAATGACTTGGCAGGTTTTCCCTATGTGAAATTAGTATAGAGCTGGTACGTGAGGAATATTCAAGATGACTTACCCAAACCCATGTCGTCAGCCAAAATACAGCTCAGTTTGTTTTTATACAATAAGGCCAACCAATTTAATCCAACAAGCTGATAATCCTTCAGAACAAGGGCATCCTTCATCATCTCAGGCTTCTTGAGGAATTTGACCCTATTCTTCCTGGCCGCGCCCTTGACTTCGTCATCGCCAACTTCAGATGCCGCCTTGCTGCTTGGAGTACCAATGCCGGAGTCATGGAGGTCTTCTCCCAGCGACACCATTTCAAGTTCACCTCCCTTCGCTGCTCCAAAAACATCAAAGCCCCATCTTGTCATCTCCTCAGTCAGAGGCTTACCCAGCTCTGAGCATGTCGACACCAGAGCATCAACGGCTTCATAACCAGACATCATATTCAGCGAAGTCTGAACAATCTTGTCACCGATAGGCGTCTTTGCGCTCCTCTTCCCACTTTTGGTGTCCTTCGCATCAGATACCTCTCTGGCAATATCCAAATCTCTGAAAGGACGCTTAGACAGGAAGAACTCAGCAACGGTATCCTTGATGTTCACCAGATCAATGAGGTCATTCTTTGAACACTTGTTCAGGAAGCTGAGCACACGGCCTTCGAGTTCAGGATCATCCTCGGCTTCCGAAGCGGCGTCAGAATCGTAGTCTTCGGCATCAGAAAAGGTGATCTCCCCGACCTCCTGGATCTTCTCCGGGACCTTTTTCTTTGGCGGCGAAACGATCGGCGCCACTGGAGATGATGGATCTGGATTGCGACGACCTTGCATCAATTTCTTCTTGGGCTTCGGAAGTGTTGCGACGACAGGAGCTGGGATAAGTGGAATCTTCCTCTGGTGCTGCGTCGAAGAATATCTCTCTTGGATGGAAGCCACAGGTTGCTTAAGCTGACGCTTCATCTGTGGTTCCGGAGCCGCCATTAACTGAACTTTTGGTTTTGCAACCCCCTTGTTGTTTTCATTGTCTGAGAGTATCTCAATAACATCTGAACTTGCAAGCAACATATTTGTCGCATCTTCGACGTATCCTTTGCATTTCACAAGTGCATCCATGATCGCAGTGATCTTTGTTCCTTGTGGACAGATACCTTTGACCCGCTCAACTTTTCTCTTTAGGAGTGGATCTGTGATGTCCTCAAGTGTGATATCCGCTCCCACCGGCACAGCTCTCTCTGGGCGAGTCTGAGGTTGCGGCTTGCGCTGTATTCCATTGACACTTGCAGTTGCGCTGCTTCTCTCAAATTGCGCAGTTGTCGAGATTGGTTTGAAGGTCGACAGCAGATCTCTGAAGCTACGACCTGAGCTGCTTGAACTGCCAAATGAGATCTTGCTTCTTGCCTTGAAGATTGATGGTTTGATATCAGCTGTCGATTCTTGAATTTCGTCGTCTGAACTTCCTCCCTGATATGTAGGTCCGTCATTCTCGTCAAGGTCGATGATCATGGGTTTCGATAGAGCCTTCTGTATCCCATTAGGTGCCTTGAAGGCTGTCCCAGCTGGTGCCATCAATGAAGCGATGCGCCCTGCAGGTGCTGCAGGTTGGGCTGGGCTGCTTTTTATGTTGTGGGCTCGAAAAGGCGACGACGCAGGTACAAGCACCTCTTCTCTGACAATAGCTGGACTAGACACCGGTGCCGATCTGTCGATGATCTGTGTTGGCTGTGTAAAATGCTTCGACGGCACGGCGGGTGTGAGACCATCAAAGAGATCATCCCCGCTACTATCATCTCCAGAGGTATATCCTATGCCCTGATATCCTCCTGCTGTCTTCTGTCGCTTCGCTGCTGGAGAGTCTGGAATAGATGTCGCATCCTTGGATGTGAGATCGAAGAATGCCATGGTCGGCTGCTGCACCGATCTATGCTGGGTGGGTTTCTCTCGCATAGGATTCTTTCTAGAGTTAGCAGAAGCTCTTTGTCGCATTTGGCTGTGCTTAGTATGAGACATCTTTGTGATTGATACAATCAAAGCCTTGTGCAAAGAAGAAAAGCATCGACGTAAAGGGAGATGTAAGTGAAGTCGAGATCTTACCAGTCCTTCAAACCTCTTATCCACTTTCACAGATCACTGTGAACAGGGTGAATAGGGTGAATGTAGTGAGCAGTAGCAGTCGCGACTCTTTTGCCGTTCCTTCCCCCAACAAGCAGCTCGTACGCGTAACTCCCTAGTGAATATATCTTTCGTTCTTTCCTATCAAAATGTCTTTCCGGCTGTCAAAGCGATTCAAAGCGAAATGTCCAGCCCTTGCCCGCCCTTTGTTGCCAGAAGTCGAGCTCTTGCTATCCTTCCGTGAACCAATTATTCGCCTCACCGTAAAACCTGCGCTACGCCCTGACGCGCTAGGGCACCCACTTTACGCGACGGCCACGCGCAGTCAGCGGGTCCAAAAGCGTCAGCCGCGCGCCCCGTCTCCAGCCAGCCTTGCCAAATCCAGGCACTCGCTCACTGACTGACATGACGACAGGCTCCATCCCAGCAATTTCAGCATTACGATTTTAATATCTGGCAATAATGGCGACTAGACGCCTGAATACCTCGGAGGAGAAGACGGCTCTAGAGAAGGATGATCATCACGAGCGCTCTCCGCCGGTGGGCGAGAAATCGAATATAGCTCCCGCTGTGCCTCTGTACGTTGCCCGCTACTGCTGTGCCGTCGCCTCGTTTACATATATATATATATATGATTCAAACCGCTAATACATAGAGAATGATAGACATGTTATCGTGAAGCTGCTGGCTTTCACCTTAGCCATGGTTGTCTGTCCTATTGGTTCCTATTTCCTAACCTTGAATTATGTTTTCAATGGTATGCACACTCTATCTATATTTTCCTCCCCCCTAAGAACTGGACGTCAATGCACGATTCAGGCATTTTCACTCAATTAACATCACGAAGGAAACTCGACGTTTGCTGGTGCAACGGCCGCCATCATAGCCAATGTCGTTCTAGTTGGTTATGTGGTTGTGGCCTTCAAAGAAGATCAAAGTGATGCCATTGAAGCGGCAGAGAAGAAGGGGCGCTAAGCAATTATGTTGTGTATTATATAAAAGTATGCATTATTTGACATTAGGTCTAATCGCTCTTGAAGAATATGCAAATTAAGGATGATCCAACATATCCATGCCTCCTTTGCATACAGATAGTCATCATTAGAGGATATACTTCTAGAACATCCTAATCCGCCTAGGGGAAAAAAGAACGCCATCAGTTTCTAGGAGCTGCTGCTGCTAACCGTGTGCCGTAGTATTCATAAAACACCTCATTGTTGTTATCCGTCACCTTAAAGTTGAGATGCCCCGTCTGTTGTGGTTCTTCGGGCTTGTTTGACAACCTAGAGAGCCATTCTCATCCGAGCTAGACATGAATCATGAGGACATAAGCCTGACCTGCTTTGAAGCGAATCTCTTTGCTTCCTAAGGTCCCTCTTAAACGCCGCCCATGCCAATTCCCAACCGCAGCACACACTAACGAACAACTGACTGGCACATGCCAATTATATGTCGCACAACCCATTTTCATATAAACCATTGCCCATAAAATCTTCAATCTTTCCCAAATACACACAACCTAGAGCAAATGATCATCTAAGCTCTGCTGAATCTCTTTGCAAACCAGCTCTTGCGCTTCTCTTTCTCTTGAACTGGCGGAGTAATATATTGCGTTGGACCGTCAGCAGACTTGCCCAATTTGATAGGAACGCGAGGAGGCACGTTTGCCGTCTTAGGCGGCGGAGACAGCATTTTCTGAGGCTGGTATCCGTTACTCTGGTAACCTTGAGAGGCTCCTCCTGCTCCGTATTGTTGGTTGAGCTGAGAAGGATGACCGCCATGTGAATTACCATCTTTGGCTTGTACGTTCGATAATGGTTGGAGATAACCGTTATAGCCTTCATTATCCTCTGGTCGCGAAGCCGCCGGAATTCGGTCAAAAGAGCTGTTCTCGCTGCTTGGATCAGTGCTATACCCTAGAGCCTCGCCAGAACTACCGCTTCCAGAGGCTGTAGTTACAGTCTCATACGACTGTGGATTTCCATTCGGAGGATAAACTCCAGAGTTATTGTTTGACATGGGCTCAAACGGAGTCCGAGGATGTCGTTGCCGATTCGGAAAATAGCCATTGTTGTTGTAATTATTATCGTAGTAGCTGTCGGGCCTGGATACCATCCCATTCCCTCTCCCATTGCCATTGCCATAGCCATCATTTTGGTGATGCTGATTTCGTCCGTGACCATTGCCTTGGTATGCTTTCGTTGTCATCGTGCCTACAGTGGATCCTAAAAAATCGCTTGTTAGCCGCTTTCTGCCACCATGCAGGTATACACCTGTATATGTGAGACTGTGATAAAAAGAAATACAGCTAAGATAAGCAGCCTAGCAACAGTTCAACGTCCGAATCGCCGAGGCCCATAATTCTACGATTCGAAAGCATTTCAAATATGTAAGTACCATGAAGTACCATGAAACTTTCCAATGACAAGCGAGATCCACATGCCAACCTCGAGCCCCACTTGGAGATGGGCTGACGGCTTTTGTACGGAGCAGACTGCGTGCAGAATGTGCGCAGAATACGCGATCGTGAGACACACCAGAAATCGACCCTTTTGCATCGAAGACGAGATGAGGAGAGGCGAATAGTAATTTTGAAATTTCGACATACCTGCACAGTAACTGGTCCGGCGAGAATCTGGCGGATCTGTGGTATCTGATGTCAGACCTAAACGTCTCAAGTTGCGCATGGAGAGCAGTCAAACTCACCAGTACGCCCATATGTTTTCCTCGAATAGTTGCCGTCGATAGCTGCCTCAAATGATCGTATTGTGTCTAAGGGACGCTCCCATCTGCTACGGGTAGGATTCGAACGGTCCGGATCAGCTATTGCGACTGATAATTAGCCATAATGTTCCGGTTCGAGGTATTGAACATGTGAGAACGAACCAATCGGTATGCCATTGATGTCCCTGTGTTGAATCGCACGTAGAGGCGCCAAACTTGAAGAGTGATCGCTTGCGATAGCAGCTAGAGTACTATTAGTAGATGCAATATTGAAGCTCCAGTTGCTCTCGCATTCTTGGGACATACATGGCTCAGCTTCTGACATTGCCAGACGAGGATCCGCCTTTGTGCTCAGTCTTCGTGCGGCCTTCTCCCTCGACGTTTCAGTAAGGTCAATCTTTGGCGCACTTCCGGAACTCTCATGAGACTTATGACTGTGGAAGCTGAAGCCGGACTTTGAATTTGGTCGGCCGGCGGGTCTCTGCTGGTGCTGCGACGATTGTTGCTGTGGTTGGGGTAGCGGAGGAAGCTGCTGTGACGCAAAGCCATCTTGCGACTGATCCATCTTGAGGACGCGTATGGTATCGATTGAACTCTTCGCGATAAGTGAATCCCTTTCGGAGACTGTTGAGGCGCGACAATGCGACTGTGCTATGGAAATGACGCGTAGGCCACCGTATACAAAGCGAAGGTTGGTAGATGATGTAGCAGAGTCAAACAAGAAATGGCAACAAGGGTAGCAGCGTAACAACTTTGAAGAAACCTGCTGAGTTGAATGCTACGTGACCTTGATTGTATCGGATGGATGGTGATATGTCTACCAAATTATGCCATTTGCTAAGGAATCCGGAAAAAAAAGAGTGTAACAGCCAAGAAAGTTGTGCTTGAGCGAGAGTGAGGATGACTGACGTAAGATAGACTTCGCGATGTCCTGTTGAGTGATGGATTATTATTCAACGACAGTGATTGAAACAGCTTAACCAAGAGTGCAACTATTAATGTGGGATATTTGTATGTGATGAAGAGAAGAGAGTATGGATCGGACGGAGACGGTTATAAGATGCACGCATAGAACTGCACGCATAGAACTGAACTGCGCATATCACAGGAGGAGGAGGGAGGACATGGGAACAGTACTCTACTTCGCACATATGTACGAAGTACTACGCAGGTATGTACGTACCTGACTACTCTACAGCACTGCACTACTCTACAGCACTGCGAAGAACCAGGGGCATGCTAACTGAATGCGTGGTGTGGTATGGTGTGGTGCAGTCTGGTCTGGTGGACAAGGGATTATCCGGGAACTGGGACAAAGAATACTTCACATACATAGATAATACACATTGCACATATGTACATACTTCGTACATACTTTGGTATGACGACGACGACTCTGTCTTCGGACTGTTACTTGCCCAAGTATTTGCCTTCCCACACTGGGTCCACACTTCAGCAATGTACACCAGGCCATTTGATCCACTACACCAGGTACTCTACCTAGGCACTGTTGATCTAGTTTTGGACGCTTTCGACGCTTTTGGATGCTCTATATCTTCACAGATATGTATTCTGAAGAAACATATCCAAGGCACCGTTTGCACTCTTTTTCAAGGAGGCTGGGCGTTGGACAGTATTTCGACACACATATCGCATACTTATTGTTGTAGGACGATACGTGTACTTGTACTTATACTTATACTTGCACTTGGACCTGGACCGCAAGCAAATATCTTGCATCTGATACTCCATGAGAGGTACAAGTGTCGCCCCTGCGTTGCTGTAGTAATCGCCCTAACGCAGCGTCTGAAGTCAAGTCAAATTCCCCAGCCCCAGCTCTCTCAGACGCCAAAGCCTCCTCCATCGTGCGCTGCAGATCTGTAACGAAACGAAACAAAAGGCTTCATCAACAACAGCCATCCAACCACTATATCACACTTGATCGCAGGTCAGATCGGACGGTTTCAGAGAAGTCACTTAATCTATTTTTAGGTTTCAGATCCCGCTGCTGAGTATTCCGTTGTACCTCGTACTCTTAAGAAAGAACGTTCGCTGGTTTTTTTTTTCTTTTGGTTTCTGCACACACTTTTGCCTCGGACACCACCACATTCCTGGTGTCATCTTGGTATTTGTCCTAGCACCGCCATTGGATGCACGTTTCGGCCGCTGTCCCAACTATCATGGCGCAGCTGCAACTATGCAAAAAAAACAGGTTCTCTTCTTTCGGTTTGCTACAACACTTCCGAACCGCCGAAGGATCTTGCTTTATGCACCATGAAGTACAATTATCATCATGAAGTACAGTTATGAGTGCACATGTATGTACATATAAAAGGTGCCAGACCTCTGGACAATCATAGGATCGTCTTTAAACCTTAAATTACAACGATAGCTTTAAAAGCTAAAATAATATAACAGCCATCAAGAGTATAAATAACGAAGTAAGGGAAGTAAACTCTACTTAAAGATCATGATATAAGCTTTTTAAAAGTGTAGTGTTGTTAAAAGAACTGTATAGTATGCATACTAAGTACGAATGCAGCTATGTGGGATAGTGAATAAGAGACGAAGACTAGATTTAAGAGAGCGTCTATTCTACATGACAGGTAGATTACAGTCATAGGACCGTCACTTAAGTCCCTCGGTTGCCCTCGAGACTTCGTATGTAGATCGGGTCCCCAGCCATCCTGTTTTATTCAGAAGGTACATACCGAAGGGCAAAATACCACAGCACACGTGATTTAAGAATTAAGTCCTCTTATATATAAAGCTTATATCCACTATGTGGTGAAAAGTAAAAGGGAGAAGATTAGATAGTAACTTATAATTTAATTTGATTTCACCTGAGATTCTTCAATTAGACATACGTCTAGTCAACACAAATGGCGTGCATTGTTGGGAGGTAAGGTCTGAACTGCTGATGCCGGCTGTACCTGGTCATAATATGCCCGTTGTGTTGTCCAAGAAGTTATCACAATAAGGACTGTGTTGGATGATATGTACTAGTAGTTAACACCTAGGTATCATAATACAGATATTGTGCTGCGGCTTATAGGCAAGGGTTCCTTGGTCGAGGCCAAATCATGCCAATCGAGATCTTCAACGCTGGCTGTTGTGAGTTGCTTCGACATTGGCGATTCATGCGAGACTGGGTTGGTAGTAATAACAATGAGACCTTCAAAGGTGGGCGGGGTAAGTCGTGAATGGCCTGGTCGATACCTATCCATCGTGTATGACTCCAAAATGTAGCAGTTATGTAGACCATAGGCAAGTTCAATTCACCACATCTGTGTCCATGTTTCATCTCCATTCTCGCCACGTCCGTATGCACATATTCGAGTGTCCCAATGGTTGGTATTTTTGCTTTGATTGTAGGCTACCAGCAAGCTATGCGTTGAATTCCTGCCCTTTTGCAGTGACCGAATCCAGGCATACCATAACAACCACCGTCCATGCTATCAACTCCGAACCAAATCCATCTATATCGAGGAAGGGTACAGCATGACTCTGACGGATGCGCCGAAGGACTTTGGTGGGAGGTTGCGTCTGAACTGTGCGCGTACTACACCGGAGTTGCCTTTGCCAACTTTATTAGCCGCTTTCTCCTTCCCAACGCTCTTCCAACAACTTACCATGTGGGCGGGTGATCTTGCCCCAGATAACTCTAATCTTCGATCCTCTGATCTCCTTGCCGGCACGGTAAACGAAGGCGACCTTCTTTCCGAGGTAGAAGCTGCGAAAACATCAATATCCGCATCCGCCATTACATAGGTGTCGCAACGTACTTTGCGCCCTCAGTGTTCTCAACACCCTCAATCTTGATGAGAGAGGTACCTGGGGTGGTGTTGCGCTTGCCACGCTGGTAGCTCAGGTGGCGACCCCTGGAGATAGATTGTCAGCATCCCGTTCTGCTATCTTCACATATCTTGCGCGCAGTATTGTCGATTCCTTCCTCCTCTCCTCTTGTCGTGCTCATCATCGTCCTTCGCAACTCGTATTCTCGCAGGGCTGTGCTGTGGCTACTCACTTGACGTATACTAAAAAGAGCAATGTTAGCACACGTCGCAACATGTAGAATTCACAATCATGGCCCGTCGAAGTCCCAGAAGCATCTTCCACATTCTCCGCACTATGTCTCTCTGCTTCCGGGTGACTCCAAGGGCTCGAGGATGGATCTGGGGCGCACTCACGGCGGTGACCTGCTTCGGTTGGCATCTTGACGGCGGGACTCTCGACTGTCGGTGGAATCGAGGGGTTGGTGTATTGAAGATCGACTCGTCTTCGGAATTGTCGATTTGGCGGGTGGTCGTTGGCGTTGCGTCCTATTCGGCCTTACAGGCGAAAACAGAAGTTGAGGGCTACGAAACCCTTCGCTAAATTGTCTAGCGGCACAAATGCGAATAGAGGCGCTTAATTACATAAGCAGTTCCATGTCACGCGCGATAAGAGAAAAATCCCTTATCCCTTATCCCTTATCGCGAGCCTTGAAGAAAAGGCAATGATAATGTACTGTAAGCAGTTTTTGATACGGCAAAAGTCCCAAAAGTCACTACTCCGCGGATGACGGATGGCAGATGGCGGATGCAAGGCTTCAAGCGGCAACCATCGGCGAAGTCTCAGAACGATGCCGTATGCCGTATGCCGTATGCCATATGCCGCTCTGAATTATCAACTCCCTTGCAAAGATGGATGAAAGAGCTATTATCCATAGGCTGCGACTGACGTACTGATGGCGTTCTGTACGTATGTTGAGTCTTGACGAAGAATGAAGAATCCTAGGCACTGTACATATACACACACCTGTAGCCTCCATGATTAATATTTGGCATGACGCCGAGGCAGGAATACCTAAGCAAGATCGGGCCCAAGCCTTGCAAGTTGATGGTGGTGGTCATGGTGGGGATGAGAAGACTTGCTTTATCATCAGCGGCGGTGGTTGTAGAACGGACGTACCCCACCGGCCCCGTTGAACCCGTGCAATTATGCCGAGAATCATAGCGATTTTGAGACGGCAAAATGAAGATACCTAGGTAGTGTGAAATGCTGATGGAATTATTGAAGTCGTCATGCTGCGAACACGGCGGAAGAGTGAGTGATGAGGTTCGTAGCGGAGATAGAGATGGAGATAGAGATGGAGATAGAGATGGAGATGGAGATGGAGATGATGGTGTCCTTAACGGAGATGCTGGACTCTACAGTCATGCCAGGCAAAGAAGAAGCCGAGAGGCATTGTCCATTGTCCATTGTCCCGCTATTTATCCAATCATCCGGTCGTGGAGCTCCACGCTGCAGAGTACTCCGTACATACTTCGTACAGCAATATACCTACGTACTGTACTCTCAAGTTACGAACTTCGAAATTCACTGCGTCGTCCTCATACTGCATAACAGAACATGGCCCAATTTCCGATTATCATGATGAACGGAGAGGAAGGAGGAGAAGGAGGAGAAGGAGGGGAAGAGGGAGACGAAGGAGGAGAAGGAGAAGAAGGGATGAATGCGATGGAAGCGTGGTTGTGGTTGTGATGGGCGATGGGCGATGGGCGGCAACGCGGGATTCGACGTCGGCTGCCGGAGAAATAGTGGGCTACAGTGGCTACAGTGGGAAGACAGTGCGTTCGTTGCAGTGCGGGGGGCTTACCCAACGATTTGCGAAGCTCAGGTTGTAGGTACTTACTTACTTAGCCTTAGTCACTCACCAATCTGCTAAGGTGGGTAACGGTGGGTAAGCTCCTGCTCTCGAACTCCAAACTGTCAGAGTGTTAGTCAACTAAACTGCCTGCTCTTAAGAGTCTCGTCCTGTCTTGTTGTACCCTCCTCCCTCCATAGCTGCCACAACCACCTTCCATTCCAAACATAGCAGCGTCATATTTCTGCTCTTGTCTTCTATCAACTCGAAACCTCCATCCCCCTCATTCATTTGTATTATTTCCAGCGTCTTTTCCACGTCGACGCAATGCCGGACACCATCGTTACGAAGGAGGAGCACGTTGCCGCTCCGTAAGTTGATATTTCGATTATACTCTATCTACGTCACCACCGTCGCGAAAGCGCAACGGACGTTATCGCAGCATCTCTGTGCTCGATCGCAATGGCAAAGCAAGGCAAAGCACAGTTTGGGCGGATATCCATAGCATCTTGCGATTTTAATTGTTCGCCCTATGACACAACACCGTTGCTCGCTCCGTTTCGGTCTGAGAGATCGCGGGGTATCACTGCTAACCGCCCTTTCTCAACAGGAACATCGAGCTCAGGAACAATACTACCATTATTGTTCTTGGTGCCTCGGGCGATCTGGCAAAGAAGAAGACAGTAGGTGACCGGGATCCAATATGTTTGCAATTGCTATTGCTAACACTCTTCTCCAGTTCCCAGCTCTCTTCGGGCTTGTAAGATGCGCCGACCAACCGACCTTCATGATCAAGAAATGTGCTTATACACAATAGTATCGAAACCAATTCCTGCCAAATGACATCAGAATCGTCGGATATGCAAGAACAAAGATGGATCACGAAGAATTTCTCAAGAGGGTTAAGTCATACATCAAGACACCAACGAAGGATATCGAACATCAACTACAGGAGTTTGCAAAGATCTGCACATATGTCTCTGGACAATATGATGTGGACGAATCATTTATCAACCTACGAAGACATCTTGAAGAGTTAGAGAGAGGCAGGAAAGAGCAGAATAGAATCTTCTACATGGCTCTGCCACCCAGCGTTTTCACCACCGTCTCGCAACATCTGAAAAAGAACTGCTACCCAGAGAATGGCATCGCCAGAATCATCGTAAGGAAATCAAGAGTCTCATACCTTAGCAGGTGATTAACATGAATTTTGTAGGTCGAGAAACCATTCGGTAAAGATCTTGCCAGCTCGAGAGAGCTACAGAAGGCATTGGAACCCAACTGGAGCGAGGATGAGATCTTCCGCATTGATCATTATCTCGGAAAGGAAATGGTGAAGAACATCTTGATTCTGCGGTTCGGCAACGAGTTCTTCGGCGCAACGTGGAATCGTAACCATATCGACAACGTCCAGATCTCTTTCAAGGAGCCGTTTGGAACCGAGGGCCGTGGCGGCTATTTCGACGAGTTCGGCATCATCCGAGACGTCATGCAGAACCACTTATTGCAAGTGCTAACTCTGCTGGCAATGGAGCGCCCAATCTCATTTTCTGCAGAGGATATTAGAGATGAGAAAGTCCGCGTATTGCGCGGTATCCCCGCAATTGAGCCAAAGAACGTTATCATTGGCCAATACGGCAAGTCGCTGGATGGAAACAAGCCAGCTTACAAGGAGGACGACACAGTCCCACAGGACTCCAGGTGTCCAACATTCTGTGCCATGGTAGCATATATCAAGAACGAGCGATGGGATGGCGTCCCATTCATTCTCAAGGCCGGAAAGGCATTGAACGAGCAAAAGACGGAAATCAGAATCCAGTTCAAGGATGTCACGTCTGGCATCTTCAAGGACATCCCTCGCAACGAGCTCGTCATGCGTATCCAGCCAAACGAGAGCGTCTACATCAAGATGAACTCCAAACTTCCTGGACTGAGTATGCAGACGGTCGTAACAGAGCTTGATCTCACTTACCGCCGAAGATTCTCCGACCTGAAGATCCCAGAAGCATATGAGTCTCTGATCCTCGATGCATTGAAGGGAGACCACTCCAACTTCGTCCGTGACGACGAGCTAGACGCCAGCTGGAGGATATTTACCCCTCTTCTGCACTATCTCGACGAAAACAAGGAGATCATCCCTATGGAATACCCATACGGTAAGCTTACCTGCATTTCTCCTTCAAACCTCCCAACTAACCCGAAATAGGATCCCGCGGCCCGGCCGTCCTTGACGACTTCACTTCCTCCTACGGCTACAAGTTCAGCGATGCAGCCGGCTACCAATGGCCAACCACATCCACCCAGTCAAACAAGCTGTAAGTCTCTCAGTGCGTTTCATGGGCATAGCACACATAGAAATGAGGAGATAATGAGACCTGCTTTGCGAAGCACCTGAACCATCTCATCGAGGGCGAAATACTCAGCTCCTGGCGCGTGGCGGGGATGTCAAATGCACACGAGTTTTCGGATGGGAGATAGGGCAATATCTGGCGATGGACGGCAAGGGCCTCAGCCTCTCATGATGGGAAAATTTTCGCTGGAGGTGTTTCTGTGGCTTGGTTGAATTTTTGGCGGGCGAGCTTCGTAAGGGAGGTAGGGAGGGATATGTAAACCGTGAAACAAGCCAAAAAAGTAAACTGGCGAAATTCTGATGTTTTTCTGAGTCTTTTATGGGAATGACTAGCTTAGCTGATGAAATGGCTGGGACGCATGGCGATGAGTTATTATACAGTTCGAATGATATATGCTCACGATACTGGCATCTCGTGGCCCTTGAAAGCCAATCCGAGTTGAGTCTCCATGCCCTGAAGGCTACTCACCTGTTTTTGGCAATACATATTCTTCTGGTGATGATGGTGAGATCCGCTTCATGATCCGGATCTTGCCCTCCATGCGCGGCCCGATCCACCAACCTCTCGTGACGAAGCGTCGGATGCCTTCCTTCAGCAGTCCAAACGCTCCCAATTCCCGCGCCAACGATTCCGTTCTGCGCGTCTCCAGTCCAGCAGCTGGAGCACCATGCCCCGAAGACGACGCTGGACGGCGCCGCAGAAGTCCCCTCAGTGACTCCAGCACCTCTTGATTCCCGGCCTCCGAGACTCCCTGCCCAGGCCGCAGGATCTCCAGCCCCGCCAACCCGTACACCGTGTCGACCACGTCCCAGGTGCCCATGACGCGCGCCGGATCCTCGGCCAGCACGTAGTCGAAGCGTGACCAGAAGACGGGATCAGCAAGCGCCTGTTCGTCCTCGGTCTTGTCATACAGCCAGGCCACCTGCGCCGTCTGCGGCAGGGATGAAAGCGCCCTCCAGATCGGCGGGCTAGGATGCTCCTGCTGGAAGCGCGAGACGCCCGTCATGCAGCTCAGCACATCCATGTGCACGGTCAGCGTCCCCGTGGTGCCGGCGCGGGCGACGTGCTGGTGCAGCGCCCACAGGGCCTCGCCGCCGGGGTAGTTGAGCGCGGAGACGGCGAGCATGGCGAGAGATGCCAGGGCGCTGAGTGCGACCGAGGCGACGAGGACGAGCGATCCGAAGCGGTGCATCGTTGTGCGGCGCCGTCGCGTCCAGATGTGCGATGCGGAGAGAGCGGCGGCGGCGGTGAGGGGGGGGACTGTGTAGATGATGAAGCGGGCTTCTTTGTGTGGCTGGAAGCTGTAGAGGACGATGAAGGCCATGGGGGGGAGGGTGAGTGCTGTCGCGGCACGAGAAAGGGCGGGGAGGAAGAGGGAGTAGAGGATGAGTCCGATTGCGAGTGGGTTTAGGAGGAGCTTGGGCAGGAAGGAGTATATGTAGGTGTGCCAGGGCGAGGTGCCCCAGTCCGAGGATGCGCCGTGGACGGCGTTGAAGATGAACGAGGAGAGTTCGGGCCAGAGGGGCCGGAGCCAGAAGTACGAATCCAGGGGCACTGAGATGGCGAGGGCGAGGAGCGCGCTGGGGATGCCGGCGGTGATCACGGTATGTAGGGAGACAGCGCGGCGGTGGAGGAGGAAGAAGACCTGGGTGACTAGCAGAAGGGCGATTTCGGCGCGGAAGATGACGCCGGCGAGGACGAGGAGATGTATTCCCGTCCGCTGCCTCGACACCGTCTTGTCTGCCGCGGCCGACGGAGCGGGGATCGGCAGGAACTGGGCGAATGCGAGGGTGGTGAGCCCGAACGCAAACATGTTCGGCAGCGTCCGCGATGCGTAGAAGAGCACATGGAACTGCGCCGCCTGCAGCACAGCATACCATCTTGCGACTCCATTCCCGAAGGCTTTCCCCAACCGGCTCTTGAATTTCAGTAATGCGAGGGCATTGAAGAGGCCCAGGACAGCTCGCACGACCAGTTGCGCGTGCTGCCACCCTGCGACTGCTAAGATGGGCTTGCTTGCGCCGGCAAGGAGAAAGGCGCCGAGGAAAGTGCGCGGCACGGCGCCGGGAAACTCGAAGTGATCATATGTAGAGCGCAGGCGTCTAGCTATGTCGTGCGTCGGCGTGCTATAGAGCAAGATATCGTGCGTGGCCTGGAGATTGAAGCTCTCCTCGACCTTCGTATACGGCGCAGCGAGCAGATGCAGGAGGACGAGGGAGGGGATCAAGAGGTTGAGGGCGAGATCTGCAGTTAAATTAGAGTTAGCATCGGGAGAAATTGGAAGAGGAGATGCACGAGGAACGGGGATTATGCGCCTTACCGATTGCTTTCATGTTTGCGACGACTCCATGGTTGTTTATTATCGTGGCCACTTTCCTGGGGTACCTCTGACCCGCACACATGTGAAGCTCCAGCACCCCTGACATCGCGGCGGAAGTTCCCGCGATTAGAACTCTGGCTACAAGGTGTCAGATATACAGACCACATTTCGACGACGACGACGACGACGACGACGACAACAGCCAGCTGGTAAACGTAAACCACGAGGGTGCATTATTCGGGCCTTCACGGTTTGAGACGCACTTTACATCTGGCAAGATGATGTTCTTCGGGTTGGGCGGGCTCTTCTACTGTGAGTCTCTTGGATATTCCCATCTCCTTCACATTCAAACATCCTATCCGATACAGCGCCTAGCTTGTGCAAACGCACCGAGTCTCAACCTGTCCTACCGGCCGCACGTCTGCAGCTTCTATCACAAGACACAATGCTAACCAGGTCTCCTCAGTCATGGTCCTCGTCACCAACGCGATCGCAATCCTCTCCGAAGACCGCTTCCTCGCCCGCATCGGGTGGTCCGCATCCTCGGCCTCGGAGCCCGCATTCGGCAGCGGCGCCGGCGGCGACACGAGCGTGAAGTCGAAGATCGTGAACCTGATTGCAAGCGTGCGCACGCTGATGAGGAGTAAGTGGGCGCCTGGGCTTCGCTGACGGGAGACGGAGACGGATGCCCTGCGCAGGGCTGGGGATCTTTGAGGGGACGGCGGCTAACATGCCTACAGTACCCTTGATTGCGATCAACACTTTGGTAATAGTCTACGAATTGATACTTGGATAAGACGCGGTTATGATGGGGATGTGGCATGTGGGAGGGAGTCGTGAAACGATGCGTTTGTACGAGATAGAGCGTGGCATAAAGGCGGCGTTGGGGAGTTACGATACTCATGAAGATATCTATCTATAAGGCAGAGGAAGGTATTCTCTGCCTGTACACATGGCCTTAGACCAAAATGCAAGAAAATAATTCCAAGTAAGCTGGTGTTTTAGAGGTGAACTACAGTTTTTGGCTCCTGTTCACAGCAGTTATCCCTAAGGGATTCACTGATGCACTTGCTATCCTGCAGGCTCTATTTATTCAGTTAGGTAGGTAGAGTTTCCTGTCAAGTTATCGTTTCGTTGTTGGGCGACACTGTACTGCGCAGCACCGTGTTCGAATGTATTTGAATATGTCCACGCAGTCCGGAGGAAATCGTTAGTGTTGCACTCAAATGGTTGGCTTGACTGCTACAACCGGCTGGTCGTTTGTTGTAGAGTGCTGGCTTACTGTGGTTGCTGATGCCCCTCCCGATCCGGCGAGGAGTTGGATGGTGGATGGCCAGGGAGAGGGAGGAGAGGGGAAGGCGGAGTTGGAACTTGGAAGGATGACTTGCTCAGAGATCACAAACTGGATTTCTCTGTCCTACTTCCAATTAGGTGAAAAATAGCCTTTTACAAACTATTCAAATGATGGATTGGAAATAATCCTGCACAAGTCATTATGAGAAATAATTAAGTCCTCCATACACCTATTACACCAAGTCACATTACTACAGTGGCACAACCGTTGTTAGTCATGAAATGAATACATTCGATGCTTGGGAATAAGTCTATCATCGCTTGTCCGTATCCAATGCCTGGACCAGAATCCAAGAACTTCATCATCCTCATCCAATTATCAATCCCCAATTGCACCTCTGCTTGCTGTACAGATGCTCCGGAGGGACTACTAAACGCCTATACAATGAACTCGTAGAGATATCAGATATCCACTTCCCTTTTCCCATTTCCAAGCCTTATTTTTTCGCGACCCAAGCCCAACGCGTTTTCCTGAATTTATGCCCCGCTGCTCGTATATACGCCTCAATATCAACGCCTAGGATATTCACAGTATCGACATTACGATGGCATGAGGTTGGACTTCTTCCTCCCCAGACCGAAGCTGAACCGGTCCTTCGCCGACTTGTCGATCTTGTCCGGCAGAGCCGGCATCGGCTCGGCCTCGACAGTGACTTCCCCCTTGCCGGAGTCTCCCTTGAGCCAACCGAGGGACTTCCGGCTCATGCTCTTGCTTCCGGCCTTGTTCCTGCTCAGATTCAAGCCGCTCATCAGCCCGTTCTCCTTCTTCTCGCCCGATGCTCCCGCAGCAACAGCTTCCCTGCGCCGTTTCTCTTCGCTTTCAGCTGCAGATGCCTTGCTTGCAGCAACTGCAGCTTTCATCTCCTCCGCTTGGACCCTTTGGACCTCCTTGCGCTTCTGCTCCAGTTCCTTCCTTTGCTTCTCCTCACCCTTAGCCTTCTCCTTCTCGGCCAGCTTCCGTGCCTTTTCGGCCTCCTTACTTTCCTTCTTCGAACGATCGCGGTCGAATTTGGTAGCTGTGTTTTCAACGGGCGACAGCGGAGTCGGCATTTCTTGTACTGTAGCTGTTGCGATGGGAGGAGACGGTACCGGAGGACTTGTCAATGCATGATCAAGGCTGGGGAACTCCTCTTTGACCAGGGTTGGCGGAAGAGTAACCGGCTTAGAAACAGAGCTTGGGTATGTGCCATTTGGCTGCGGATGGCCAAGGCCAATACCTGCTTCTTGAGTGGCCAGCGCAACTTCTGCCAGACCTTCTGCCTCTTGCTCTCTCCGCACAGCTTCCAGAGTCGTCTCCTGGTAGAATAGCACATATGCACACGCCATTCCAGGTTTGTCTCCAAAGAAATTGCGCACATAATGCTTATCTACAGGCTCAACCATCTCATCGTCGAATAACAGCCAGCCCCTATCTTGTGTTTTGATAATGGACACATAATGGCCATGATATGCGTTCCCACCAATATGTACAACTACTGCATAGAGCTCATATAACCTGTCCGGGTCCTCCGCATCGTCTGTAGTGTTGAACATCCGCAGATGATACGGGTAAACCACTCTGTGAAATAACTTCTGTAATCTTGTCATGTCCTCCGTGTACTTGAATCTCTTCAAGTGCAATGTCAGAATCTTGGGTAATCGCTTGATCTTCATGCGCTTTTCCGCCTCCTGCAACCCGCCGCAATTGTCGCAGTGGAACTTATTTCTCTCGCAGAGCATTTCCTCTGCTGAAAACTTCCGAAGACAGGACGTGACTGATGAGTGCTCTTCTAAGTCAATCGACAAATCCAGGAAGGTCTCATCTCGCTGGGATGCGGTCTCGCATGTGAGACATCTTGTCTCAGAAGTCAAGACACCTTCGAAGATCTCATGGACCCAGCCGGTCCCAGGAGATCGTGCCCCGCTCGTGAGGCCCATTGCAGAAGCTGCATTAGCGAAAGCCGATATCATCCCTTGGGCCAAACCATTCTCATTCTTGGGAGGCTGAAGCTCTTTCAGCCTTTTTGCATCATCCTCCACATTTGTAATCACAGCATTTAGGACCAGTCCATAAAATTCGTGGGCATCCTGATGCATCGATGTTCGAAACATCTCGTTGTCCCGTTTAAAAATCTCTAGGAATCTTTGCGGGCTCAGTACACCCATCCTCGAACGACTGTGTATGAGAGCCATGAATATGTCTTTTAGGGCCGTGAACGTAGATTCCTCCATGCCATATCCACACGCATTTTCGTATGTCAAATCCAAAATAGGCCCTACCAGCATGGCCTGTTTCTTTTTATATTCTGGTGAGTCCGGTTTGTCTTCGGGTCGTTGGGCACCAGGCTGTCCCTGAGCCGGCGTTGCGGCGATCGTTGCTCTCCGCCTCGCTGCTTCTGCGGCCGTCACTCCTTTCGCCGGGGACGAAGAAGTTGCGCCTCCGTTCATTGTCCTCGTCGGAACGATCGTCTTCAGATTCCCATTAGGGGTGTCGTGAGGCGAGTGTGGAGGATACTTTACTACGTGTTCCCGAAACGGCACAGAGTAGTATAGAGCTTGAACTATCGAATTGCAATAACTGTTGACATGTCAAATGGTGTCTAATGCCACGACCACATGGACAAACCAAGTATTTCCAAACTGTATGTATATGTCAGCAACTGCTTCGCTCTTGATACGTGGGTATCTCATACGTTTTCCATCCCGAAAAACTTGTCGCTTCCATCTTGTCGGATTGGGCCAGCATTGAGGAGCATCTTCTCCAATGGCGTCAGCTCAGGCGCCGACTCTGACTTCTTCGCAGCATTCGAATTGGGTCCTGGACTCAACGGTCCCTATTGTAGAGTTAGCGATCTGAAGGCCAGTGACGCGCAAAGCCGTCGGATCAACAGCCTGCAGTCTTGCATTGACTGCCGCCTTGCAGGATAGAGGATAGATTACTGACAGAGCCGCTCTTGAATTTGCTAAATATTCCGGACATGGTGACTGTTGTGGTGCTCGCGGGTCGTAATGCGATTCGAGTGGGCTCTCGTGAGCGGCGAGGCACAGTGAGACGTCACACAGTCGCGGAAAACGGTGTGATATTGAAGCTTATGTTGTGATCATGCTCAATTGTGATATGGATATGGAGAGGACTGGCCGTCTCGCCGTCAACGCAATGCAATGCAATAATAATGATGGTTACGCTTTGCCAAGTCGTGGAGGAAATTGGGTCGCTGAAGCCTGGGTAAAGCAGCTCTGGTCTGGTAGGGGCCGAGGGCGTCGTCAAAGCGGGGGGGGGTAAGCCGCGTGGTTGAGGACGACAGACAGACAGCCTTTGGGGTTGTGGATTCGTATGGCGGGGCTGAGGAGAGGAGCGGAGAGGAGCGGAGAGGAGCGGAGAGGAGAGGAAGGAGAGCAGAGCAAGGCGTCGAGCAACGGTGATGCTCTATGCAGCTATTTATCATGAATCCGCGAAAGAAGACCAGAATATTAATGCCAGACAAGTTGAGCAGATATAGTACATGCAGTACATCCACTGGAAGTCGGATGGAATGGGTGTTCCAGGGGCCAAAGAGCTGCGTACAGTAAGTAGCCGCACTGTTGGTAAAGTAGGTACATATGTACATCAGAGTACTCTAGAGTACTCTTGTGGAGTGGTAAGGCTCCAAATTCGGAAGCATGCATGGTGAAAGGCTGAAGGCTAACTAAACTACCTCTATGTATATATCTATGTATATATCTATGTATAGGTACATAAGAGTACCTGTACCAAGAATCTGATTGATGCTGGTATTTTTCCCAGCAGAAACGAAACACCGACACCGATTGCCCTACAACGAAACGAACGAACCATGGATGACTATGAATGAGATATCTCGAACGACTTGTGCATGCAATTGATTCACATCTCCTGAGACTTCTATCTCGTATATTTCCTGCTATCCACCTCGTGTCAAGCTTCCTTGCATCCTCTGACATGAGCATCACCAGCTACAGCTGCTGCTCACCAATCAGACACATGTCCGATATACAACGAGGCAGGCAGGCAGGGAAGGAGGCAGGCAACTCTCATTTCAAAGCATCCCTGAGCTGCCATGGCTGCCATGCGTCTGCACCATAGCCTGCATCTGCGCTACCACGCACAGTTTGGAATAGGCGTGCCTGAACCACGCGAATCCCAGCGTCTTAGCTCAGGACGCTATGAAGAGAAGGATGAAGAGAAGGACGAAGAGGACGAAGAGGATGAAGAGGATGAAGAGGATGAAGAGGATGAAGAGAAGCCCTCAGCCACATTCCTGGTGTCTTTCATGATCTATCTGGTCTGAGACCCTGACATCTCACTCTCACCCTCACCCTCACGCATTCAGAGGGCATATCACGGCTCCGTCCGACGATATGATGTGATGTGTCCCTTCTTCTTTTTCTTCTTCTTTTTTCTTCTTACGGCGTGCTGTGTTGACTTGACGCTACCTCGTCTTCTCGAAAGGTGGAAGGTGAAAGGTGGAAGGTGTAAGATGCGGGGGCGACGTGAAGAATAATGGCAGCACCCGAGTGCATCTTTCCATTCCACTTCCATGACTGATTATTGGTTCCCGAAAAGGATCGACTCGCGTCTGTGGGGTCCGTATTGCTGACTGGCCATGGGTGAGGTAGGTAAAATATGTACATGTACACTAAGTATGCGCCGCTGTATCCTCGGTACCTCTATGTACATACACATATATGTACGTTGGGCGGCGATGCTCCGCGTCGGGAACGCATCCGTGGTGGTGGGGAGGATAGGAAGTAAGAGGATAGGAAGTAAGAAGCACCTTCTTGATCGAGTCTTCATCAGACATCAGTGTTTCTCATGTACAATAGAGAAATTATTCCTTACTGTACACAGTATGCAACGAGCCAGTATCTGTATGCATACAGTATCTGTATACATACAGTATCCTCAGTCCAGCTCTAAAGTTGCTTGAGAATGAATCTAGGAGCACAGATACCTGCAATGTAGACCAGAGACTGACTGCCTCAAGGACGGCCCACGCAATCTACTTCTCTTTAGCCAGTCCAATATTGCCTGCCCGCACTCTTCAACCTGCCTAAACTCCCTCTCCAACCAACACTTCAACCTTCTCGGACGTACATCTCCGCTAGTCCCGGAATACGCATCATGATCACCATGATCAGCGCCATCCTCCCTTCCTTCCAAACAGTCGAATCCTCCATCTCGAAACCGCCCAAACACAGCTAGCCAGCCAGCCCATGACCTCCTTCAGGATGCCTACTCGGTGCTTCTGCGGCTTATCCACCCCTCATCAGCTGTCCCCCACAACGTGGCAGGCCGCTTCCTGGGCCCGAGATGCGTCACGGCACACGGGGCGGGCGCGACGGCTTGCGGCGAGTGTGGGGTAAGGGGTAAGGGGGCGTTGGTGTCGGATGCTGGGACCGCTACATACCTACTACATGCATAAATAGGTGGGAGAAGATGGTGGATTTCGACCTTCGTGGTGGCCGCGGAGGACCTACCTGGCTTTGCGTCTTGTCTGACGGCCGGCGCATACGACGAAGCTTAACGGGGCTCTGGTTCCCTCTTGTGCTATGCTGGCAACGCGCGGTGGTTGAGGGCGGCGTCGAGCAGACCATGTTCGTCGGTGTCACTTGTCATGAAAATGGGGATGAAGTATACAATTCTATCGAGGTCTCCAATTACGACGAGTATCAGCCAGCCATGATGGAGACGGCATTAAATTAATTATCATATATTTCTCATATTCTACCATCTTGATCTCGTCTCATAGCGCTCAGTGGTATCCCTCTTCAAACGCCCAAACAATGATGGTACACGTATAGTACACGCCGATGCCACGCTGCGCAAACTCAAAAATCCGTCGTCAGCTCCGCCCAGGGGACCCCGAGATCCCTCCCTATAGATACTCTTCCCGGAGGAGAAATGTGTGCCTAACCGCACCATTACATGTACTTCAGCTTCCGCGTCGCATAAGCCGCGCCTAATGTGCTCAATGCCCCGATGAACAAACAGACCGCAATCGCATTCGGCCCTTCCGTCCTGTGTATCTCCTCGGGCCCCGCGTCATGCGCCAGCTCGGGGCTCTTTCCCGGCTCCAAGATCGAGAAGACGACCATGGAGAGGAAGGTCCCCAGGAATTGAGGCAGTGTGGTGTAGATATTCAGGATGCCGAAGTAGATACCTGAAAGCTCGCCCGTCGATGCGATGGCCTCGTCGGCGCGATGGCCGTGCTCCAGGTGGAGTAGGGAGGGCGATGATGGGCGGGAGAGCTCGAAGGAGTCGCGCTGCGAGATCGAAATGCGGCGGTAGGAGGGAGAGGATGCGGAGCCGCTGCTGAGGCGGTTGACTTCGACGCCGAGGAAGGCGTAAGGAGCCCAGGACCCCAGGACCCACGGCCTATGCTTATTAGTCAAGGTCAGGTAGCATTGGAATAGAGACGTACACTCCACAGAATGCCACGAGGATGGTCGCAAAGCGGAAGGAGGAGGCGAACGGTGCCAGTATCATGGCGCCGGAAAACATGAAATGTCCCGCGAACCACGCCGTAAGTAGATCAGGCTTGTTCTTGCTGACAACTTCCAAAATCTTGGCGAGGCTGCTTGGCGGCCTGGGTGTGAACTTGTCCTCTTCTGGAGACCGTACGAAGAATGGCATGAGGAAGGCTCCTGCAAATGTGACCATGGAGAATGCTACCAATGCCATGCTCCCAATCCTCCCGACATCTCCCAACGCATCTTCCGACTGCTGGACGTCCACTGGCGCATCGTATCTGAAATATGTCTCTCCCACCCACGTACTGCTGTAGAAGAGAAATGGAAACCATCCTATCCAAGCCCAAAACTGCGCCCAGCAGATCGCCTGTATGCGTGGCGGCAGATGCATAGTTGTTTTGATGATCTTTCGAATAATCTTGATCCCTCCACATTTTGCATCTGTTCTTCTGCTCGAGATCAAAATCCTCTCCGTCACAGCCCACGATGTCATGCCCACAGTAAACATTAAGCCAGTGGCAGCAATGAGAACCAGCTTTTTCAGTTGCGTATCTCCCATACCCTTGCCAAATATCGCAACCAGATCGATCGTCCCAGCGGCATATCCTACGAGGTGGCCGATTGCAACCATTCTACTCGCCCATGCTGACCCGAGCTGCTGCTTGGGTATGGGGAGTGTGTCCACAATCAAACTTCGGCAGCAGGACTGTACTGCATTGATCGCGAAGTCCACAGCGTATATGCTGAAGACTGCCACCACAATTGTGCATGTCTTTGCCGTGTCCTTATCTTCGATAAATAGGCCGACAATTTCCTTCGCCCATGCCATTACGATTAACGACAGCACGACGATTATTGAGCCCCCGATCATGAACGGTCTCCGTCGGCCGAATTTCGATTTCGATTGGTCCGCTATCACCCCCACAATCGGTTGCATTATAAGTCCAGAGAGTGGTCCTGCTATCCAGACAAGGGATGTGCGGCTCTTCGTAAGTCCCAGGGCAAGCAAATATGGCGTACAGTCTGTACAGAGGTATCAGCTTTGTATTATCCATGAGCTCAGAGGGATTGGAGATCTCACACGTCATTTCAACGCCCCAAGTAAACCTATAATTTTCATAAGCACATATCCAACTCGACATATTTCACCAGTGAAGCTTACTGCAGCCCGACCAGCGACAGCGTCAACAATGCCATGCGCATTGACTCCGTTGAGCCCTTAATGGACGGCTGCCCTGCCCACGACGCCATGTCCTCGTCCTCCTCAGGCTTTACACCTTCTCCGTCGTCCTCTGATCGTCGCGACCCTGACGTCGGATAAATCTTGAGCGCGTGCCCGTTCCTGTTTGGTGGCAGCGAATCACTACTTGAATTGTCCCTAAGTACTATCATTATTCATGGCCATTTCACGTCCAGATCCTCTTTATAGCTTCAGCAACGGAAGGATTTGATATATCGTTGTCGTCAGGAGGTTGAAAGCTCCAAGGCTGACCAAAGGAGCCGTTGGGAGATAGTATTTTTGGATGTCCAGGGATGATCCGGTGTGGAGATACGCACGCACCCAGTACGACGGCAGGCTGATGAAGTGGCTTGACCTTGGGCGGGCGTTGCAGGGGTTGTCAAGAATGAAGACTGTCCTGTCGCCGTTCTCGTAAATTTGACATCACCAACGACCAAAAAAATGGTCTGGGGGGAGTTCTGACGACCACACATGTCGATAACCCGCGAATATGCGATGGCAGATGATATCCGTCATTTGGGAAATTGGCCAAAAAAAAGTAGTGTTCTTAATCAAGGTGGACCTCGATTCGCAGATGTTGCGGCTTCTGTGGATCGAACACAGTGCCTCCAGATATCACGTGACGGCTAGTCAGCTGATTAGCTGAAGTGGACTTCAGTCTGGCGCTCTCCCAAGTGAGCTAAAGCCGCCTTGGTAATTGATTGGAAGTCTCTTATTTGTTTTCAAATTAGAAATTAACAAAACTCTAAGAATCCAATAACTAACATTAACCTCCTACGGAGTAAAGAAAGCTGTGCGATAGTAATCTCATCTTACATATACTGCAGTAGTCCAGGGGCTTTGTCATTAAAAATTGGTCGTCTCATGCCTGAGCCAAGATTTCCAGAATATATTTCTCTCACGGAGTAAAGCAATCGTCTTCGAGGACGAAGTCAATGTTCCCAGTCCCCGAATCCGAGATATCATGAATTGCACAGACTCGTGAGTCATGGATGTGCAATAGGTCTATTGTAGACATATTTTCATAGGCTACACTCTCCTGTTGCGCCTGGACATCGTTCAAGATATGATCGCCAAGATATGAATCCTGGGACGTTATATAATGGGTGGTTTCTATTACTTACTGTACCACTACTCAACAATCAAGAGTGTATATCCGTGCCATATCATGTTCAGAAACCCCTTAAACAGAGGCTTAGAGTTCGTTAGCATACCGGACCCTTTCATCGTGGTCGTCAATCCTAACACGAACATGGTGGACAGTCTCGTTTCCCATCTCAAATTCTCATGAAGACCAGAGATGGACAGATGGACAGCGAAGTATATATAAACAGCCAGATCTCATATTCTAGAACTCTCAATGTATTGCTAACAGGCCCATTCTCTTTCGCTATTCCATTATTGCTGGTTCATTCCACGAGAGTGGCATTTCAGAGACCGGCCATGCTTAGAAAGACGAACATTGAAAAAAGAGTTGAGATATCCAAGAACATGAATACAGAATAAACAAAATACGGCCATGAAGTTGAGGAGAGAGTTAGAATATGCCCTGCGAAAAAGCGCATATTCCAGCTGGAGCATAGCAGCTACCGTGTGTGCATCCATCATGATGATAATGAGGCTTCCTCGACAGGAACCTCACCGCTTCGACGAAGATGCGAAAGTCTCTCGTGTATGCAGCCTTCCGGCGACAATGGATATCTATTATTATTTATTAAAATCAGATTTGGTATAATAATTTGAGCCTTCATTTCTCAGTAGAGGCGCACATGGTTCTTCTACCTACCTGAACGTTCCTTACCAAGTGCGACAGATGAAGTAAAAACAAATGAGCGAATAGCAGTCGCAATAGTCGATTAGGTGAAGTCTAAATGCGAGTTAAAAGCTGTTAATTATTAATATTGTGAGGATGGCAGCTCCCCTTCCCTCCTGGCGTAACTCCCCCACTCGCTTCGGACTCTTTGGTGGGTGAGCTGTCGCCTCGGTAGGTAGGTACCTACGGAGTAGATACTAAGATACCGTAACCGTAATACAATCGTCCTGTGGCATCCCGACAACACTCTTCCATCTTCCCGTCTCCATCTCCATCTCCATCTCCATCTCCGTCTCCATCTCCGTCTCCGTCTCCGTCTCCGTCTCCATCATCTCCATCATCTTCACCCCGCACCCTGCTCGAGTCCTTGGCATCTAGATACCTGGCAGGTCCTCTCCCTCTCTCTTCATCCGCCGAATTGTTGCCCGACACAATTCACACAATATACACACAACACACAACACACAACACACAACACACAACACACAACACAACGCAACAGAGAGATACATATGGTATATACCTACACTGCATACCACGCTCGTTTCCTGCTTGTGGCCCGGTCCGATCCCTCCCTCTCCCTACGTACAGTGTGACCCCTCATCTGCATGGCCGCTGTTTCGGTACAAGGTCTCCTGCATATCATCCTAATGCGCATTCAGAGAACACCGAACTTCACCCCCCTTGAGTGCGACAGATCGTTGGGTTTCTAGAGATGTGACAATCCTACAATCGTACAGGGGCACTCAAGCATATCAGAGGATAGATCGATTGATTGCCTATTGATGGCATACCCGACCACATCATCAGACAAAAGAAAGTGCAGATTATCATTTTCGACCTTTCTCGGGAACCTCATCCCCCGTCCCCCGTCCCCCGGCCCCCAACACGACAACTTGGTCGACTCATCTTCAGCCACCTGGTGTCAGCTCTCTAGACTCTGGTGATCTCAGATAGGCATTCTGGCAAGGTTTCGCCGCACAACCAACAGGCCCAGCCCCGCCACTTTGAAATCGCCCAATCGCCTAGTGGTCAGCGCTCAGTGTTCGTGCACTTCTACCCCAACTTTTCTTCCAGTCACCACACTTGGACTGCATTGCAGATTCCTGAAGCGAGCTGTGCAGTAACCTTGCACTCGGCCTCTCTTGCGGATATCTTGGGCGTGGTAGGTGGTGGTGGCGCTGGTGGTGCACGACGACCCAGCCCAACCCACATCTCAATCCGCTTCCCTGTGTCCGATCAACACCAGTTCCCGATATAGCAGCTCTGTCACCGTCGTACCGACTCGAAACGCGGCTGAGAGTAACGAAATCCACACCGCGCTTTCAACGATGAGGGAGGCGGCCGTTATACCTGGTGCTCCTCTCACTGCTTCCTTGGGAGAAGAGCTCGGCGCATCCTTCGGTGATGATAATAATAATGGTGTCAGTGTCATCGCCGAACAAGCATCTATGTTCCATACGGGCATGTCTCTGCCAGCTAGCAATGGCCTCGAAAATTCTCCATCTTTTCCAAGCGGATTTGCGCCATATTCTATGAGCGATGACGAGGGAGGAATGTCATCAGACGGCGGCGTACAACTGAATATGAGTGCAGCTCACAGCGAGGCACTTAATGTCGAAATGGATATGGTGGATGCCGAGGTTATGGGACATTTCAACCTGGCATCCATTGTGGAAAGCCATGGCTTTCTGAACGATGAGGTGGACGACACTGCTCACTTTAGTATTGAAGAGGAAGAATCGCAGATTGTCCCTCATCCATGGACACTGGACGACGACTTTCTGGCGATCACTCATCAGATACCAGAAATTTCAAATCTGCCAGACGTAATGTCCGAAGTGTCACAACAACTGCAATATATACAAGATGGACAAGAGCAAGGCGAGCTGTCAATAGTACAGCATGGGTCGGTTCATGATCAAAGTATACATCCCATCCCCTTTATAACCTCTATACTTTCCAGTCACATTTCAACTTCTGGAACCCACAACTCCAATACAGCAGCAATGCCCGTGGCTCCTGCATTCTCGGTTGCGGAAAGCTCGGGTGTCCTGACTTCGCAGTTGGCAGTGGACAGTCAAGCCGCTGTCGATATTGTGCATGGTGTTCAACATGGGGCCTGGTCAATACCATCGTCTCTTGTTGACGAGTTTGTAGACGAGAGTGATGTGGATACTGTCAATGCTCCTCAAACTAACAATGCACAAGTGGAAGACACGCAGAATAATCTGCCTTTGGCCGACTTCTTATACAGTTGGAGCGTCAACGTCGGGCGCGACTCGAGAAAACCAAATAGGGGTCCTCGTCTGGATTCTGTACGAGAACTCAGGGCCAAGAAGCCCGTCGAAGTACGAATATCAGATCTCCGAGGCGAAAAATGCGATATCCAAGGCATAAATTGGAAGAAACTGGACGTCAAAAGGCATGATGCTAGAAGCATGCGAATCGCGACTTACAGAAATTATCAGAGCCTGAGTCCCCCTCATTGGCTACCTCTCACCCTCCGTCGGACAGCCATTCAGGATGATAATGAGGACTTTTTCAAGTTCCGTCATATGAATTTTAAGTATAAGATAAACCTCGCTCACTTTCAGCTGCGGAACCTTGTGGCTTGCACATCCAGGAACAATGTCTTCTACGCTGGCGAGTCTCGAGTTTTCCAAACGAATCCTATCTACGGGCAAAAACTCACCAAGATGAATCTTTCCGAACCCGAAGTGCAACCAACTCATGGATATCCTTGGGCTGGCGTTCAAATATCGACAATTGCAGCGGACCACAATGTTCTCATCGCGGGTGGTTTCCACGGTGAATACGGCATGATGCCTCTCGACCAACCGGATGCGAAGCACGTAGAGGGGCTGGTCGTGGACCATCCCAACTGTATAACTAATCACATTCAAATTCAGATCAACCGCCAGAGTGGTTTGCCTGAAGCTATTATTGCGTCAAACGATCATGTTATTCGCACATTGGATTGCACAACCAACCAATTTGTCAAACATCACGAATATAAGCAAGCGATCAACTGTACGGCTCAGAGCCCAGATCGCAGGCTTCGAGTGCTCGTTGGAGATACGTGTGATGTTATGATTGCCAATGCGGAAACCGGAGAGGTGCTTCAGGGGCTCAGCGGACATTTAGATTACGGATTTGCCTGTGCATGGGCTGATAATGGATGGCATGTTGCGAGTGGAAATCAGGACCGATTAGTGAAGATCTGGGATGCTAGAATGTGGACGACAAGCGATGGGACGGGAAAACCGTTGGCTACCATTTCTTCTACAATGGCTGGCGTTCGAAGTCTGAAATACTCTCCTCTGGGCAGTGGAAAGAGGGTCCTGCTGGCGGCGGAGCCTGCAGATATCATATCCGTCATTGATGCTGAGACGTATAAGTCAAAACAGACGCTCGATCTATTTGGAGAGATTGCTGGCACCGATTTCTCGCCTGACGGACAAGATATTTTCGTTGGCGTGCATGATAACCTGAGAGGTGGCATCATGGAGTTTCAGAAGTGTGGATTTGGACGCAGCTATGAACATGAAAGCATTTTCCGCAACCGCGAGCGTGATGTCGACATGTACGGCAGCAAAACTGACGATGAAAATCTGAAGGAAATGGCGGCTGGATTGGATTGGAAGAGGGATGCGAAAGAAGTGGTTGCTGGCTCGAGATCCAGGCGCACATCAACGCATCGCCGACGTCGAGCAGCCAGGCTGGGCGACATGGACCCCTATTGAAGGAGAAGAGGCGAAACACTGGGAACGGCGCAAGGAGGACATGCTGCATATTGCCAGCACTAATTATGAGGAGGATACGACATTAACGACATCATTCTTGTGCCTAATTCCGAGTCTTTGGGATATGATATTGGTTTAATTGGCGTCAAAGGGAATGATACCAGAAGTGCCAGGGGCGTGGCATGGGGCATGACACGGGTCGGGATCAGGGATTTGGAGTGTTAATTATGGCCATTTTTCTCGGAGCAAAGCACACCATACAGTGCTGGACGGTGTTGGACGGTGTTTATTCTTATTTATCACTTCATGCATTCGAACGACTAGGATATCTAGGATACGTATCATAGCATAGGAGACTGGACGTCTCTAGCCTTCAAACTCATACGCTCGTGCGCAGTTGACAGACATTAAAATATATGCAACTTCATCTTCTTTCATCTGTTCGACAACAATGGTTACTCTGTTCTGACTATGAAAGCCTGTGAAGTAATCTGGTTACGTTCGGCTCAAGCATGCAGACATCAAAGCGATGATCGGACGTCACCTACCCCGCAACCCCACCATGTCCGTCATCGTTACCTGAGCTTCCACAACAGTGATAAATTGATAACAAGTGAATTGCAAGCCCAACTTCCATAACAGCAACCAACAATGTCGTCCAACGCTCAGACCTCGGGATCCGATCCCAAACCCGACAATCTCTCGACGGGCCCGCACAAGGAGCTCTACGACCTGGGCTACGAGATGCGGAAGAAGGTGGTGGGGGAGGAGCACGTGGCGCGCAGCTTGGCGGCGGGGTCGAGCGAGTTCATGAGGCCGATGCAGATGTTTGCGACGGGTGAGTGGGATGGGATTTCCTCTCGTTGTGCTGTTGGATTCCCGTTTATACATTTATATCTCTTGTCTATCCGTGCATTGCTGCTATTTCGGGAATTTGGATGGGATTTGAGAGAGGGGCGGGAGGAGAAGAGGAGAAGAGGAGATGACATCGGAAGCTGACGCGAAGCAGAGCTCGCGTGGGGTTCGATCTGGACGCGTCCGGGGCTGGAGCTCAAGACGAGGAGTCTGCTGAACCTGGTGATGCTGACGGCGCTGGGGAAGCCGGCGGAGTTGGGGGTGCATGTTCGAGGGGCGGTTAGGAATGGGTGCTCGGAAGTGGAGATTCGGGAGGCATTGTTGCAGGCTAGGTGAGTTTTTGGATGGGGGTTGAGAGGTGGAGGAGAGGGAAAAAGGGGGCAAGAAAGGGGGCAGGAAAGGGGGAGAAAAGGAGAATGCTGATTGTTGGATAGTGCATATTGTGGGATGCCCGCGGGACTTGAGGCGTTCAGGACGGCGGATAGGGTGTTGACTGAGATGAAGGAGAAAGGGGAGATGTGAGGAGCATATATTAAATAACTGGCTGGGACATTACTATGGCGTTAAGAGAGGGTGGCCTTATACATGGCTGTATACATGACTGTATATATAATGTGCTAGATATATATGTACTATATATGTACTATATATGTACCATATATAAAGATTCTGGAAATGTGGAAATGTACGTAAGTCTTACATTGGATAGAACAACACCAAATACCAGTGCGCACCCACTTGCATTACCTGAAATGTTAGGTAAGACGGAGCACCTTCCACCCTCCGACATTCTTTCCATGATGCGACGCACGCTACGTGCGCGTCAATCCCATAATCGCACACCGCATCGTCAACCTGCATCGTGACCTGAGATCGCCGGACCATTCCTTGGTGCTCGTTCGTTCGTCCGTTCCTCCCCCCCTTCACCCCCCAACAGATAGTCAATGCGTGCTGTTGCTGTTTCTCTCGTCGGTTTGACGATCCGCAATTCGACTCTTATCCGTCCAACAGCAACAACACGCGCATTTTCCACTCTCCAAAGACGGAGCCTGAGCAGCAGCATTCCATATCGAGCTCTAACCCACCAATTGTATGTCCATAACCTATCCCTCTACCCTCTACCCCGCTACCCTCTACCCTCTACCCTCTACCCTCCATTCGACGGCTGAGGCTCAAGTCTGACCACAATAGACATAAATCCACCCCCAAACGACCACAAGTCTCGAACCAGACGAAGAACATCTCCAAAACTACCGCCGTCAGGCACTGCTCATATAGACGTCACGGAATGTGTCAAATTCACGGCGAGAGAGAGGTGGTGGGAAGTGTCGTGGACGTCACACATGGAAGAGAGATCTTGCCTGCGAATGTTATCCCAAGACACTATGACTTGACCCTGGAGCCGAACTTCAAGGACTTCACATATGAGGGCCATGTTATCATCGACTTGGACGTCGTTGAGGACACCACATCAATCTCACTCAACACCCTCGAGCTGAAGATCCACAGCACAAAGATTATCTCTGGGACACATACGATCTCGTGAGTGTTGAGTCAAGCCTTCTCTTGTTACATTGGAGGTGGTGCTGACCCATTGCTATCTCAGTTCTAACCCCGACTTAACATACAATGAGCCCGAACAGACCACCAAGGTCGCCTTCGAGAAGGTCATTCCAGCTGGCACCAAGGCCCAAATCGAGATGAGGTTCACAGGCGAGCTTAACGACAAGATGGCCGGTTTCTACAGATCTACATACAAGAACAAGGACGGATCAACCGGCATTCTCGCGACGTCGCAGATGGAGCCGACTGATGCCAGAAGAGCTTTCCCCTGCTTCGACGAGCCGGCCCTCAAGGCGGAGTTCACAATTACCCTTATTGCCGACAAGAATCTTACCTGTCTCAGCAACATGGACGTAGCTTCAGAGGTGGAAGTCACGTCGGATGTTACAAAGACTACCAAGAAGGCAGTCAAGTTCAACAAATCGCCATTGATGTCTACATACCTGCTATGCTTTATCGTTGGAGAGCTCAACTATATCGAAACGGACAAGTTCAGACTGCCAGTCCGTGTCTACGCACCGCCAAACCAAGACATTGAGCATGGCCGATTTTCACTTGAACTCGCCGCTCGCACTCTTGATTTCTATGAGAAGACCTTTGACAGCAAGTTTCCACTGCCAAAGATGGACATGGTAGCTATTCCGGATTTTGCCGCGGGTGCCATGGAGAACTGGGGTCTTATCACCTACCGTGTGGTTGATGTCTTGTACGATGAGAAGACCAGCGGTGCTGCCACAAAGGAGCGTGTCGCCGAGGTCGTCCAACACGAACTTGCCCACCAGTGGTTTGGAAACTTGGTGACCATGGACTTCTGGGATGGCCTGTGGCTCAACGAGGGTTTCGCTACCTGGATGTCTTGGTATTCTTGCAACATCTTCTACCCAGAGTGGAAGGTGTGGCAAGGATATGTTACGGATAACCTGCAGAGCGCTCTTGGCCTCGACTCCCTGCGCAGCAGTCATCCAATTGAGGTTCCTGTCAAGCGTGCCGATGAGGTCAACCAGATTTTCGATGCCATTTCTTATTCAAAGGGATCATGTGTTCTCCGCATGATTTCTACATATCTTGGCGAAGATGTCTTCATGGAGGGCATTAGGCAATACTTGAAGAAGCACGCCTATGGCAACACTCAAACCGGCGATCTGTGGGCCGCGCTAAGTGCTGCAAGTGGAAAGGATGTCAGTAAGACGATGGATATCTGGACCAAGAATGTTGGCTATCCAGTCATCACCGTCACCGAGAATGACGATAAGAAGACTATTAATGTCAAGCAAAATCGTTTCCTTCGTACAGCAGATGTGAAGCCTGAGGAGGACCAAGTTCTTTATCCAGTCTTCCTTGGTCTCCGTACCGAGGCTGGCGTTGATGAGAGCTTGACCTTGATCGAGCGTGAGAAGAACTTCGATATTGCCAGCACAGACTTCTTCAAGCTTAATGCCGATCACACCAACATTTATCGCACATCATACACGCCAGAGCGCCTAAAGAAGCTCGGCGAGAATGCCAAGAACGGCCTTCTGACTGTTGAAGATCGCGCTGGTATGATTGCAGATGCAGGAGCACTCGCAGCATCAGGCTATCAGAAGACTTCTGGTGTCTTGAACCTGCTCAAGGGTTTCGACAGCGAAAGCGAGTTTGTCGTGTGGAATGAAATCATCTCCAGACTTTCTGCTATCCAGGGAGCGTGGGTCTTCGAGGATCGCAAGATCAAGGATGGTCTTGAGAGCTTCGCCAGAGAGCTTGTGAGTGCTAAGGCCCACAAGGCTGGATGGGAGTTCAAGGAGACAGATGGCCATGTTGAACAGCAGTTCAAGGCCATGCTCTTCGGCAGTGCAGGTCTTGCAGGCGACGAAGTTATCATCGCAGCAGCGAAGGACATGTTTGCCAAGTTTGCCAAAGGTGATAAGTCAGCTATCCACCCTAACATCCGCGGCAGTGTCTTCGGCATGGTCTTGAAGTACGGTGGAGCCGAGGAGGTAAGTTCCCCATCGCATATCCTATTGAATCCTCCAGTTGACCAAATAGTACGATATCATCCTTGACACCTATCGCACCTCCATCAACAGCGACGAGCGCAACACCGCGCTCCGCGCGCTAGGCCGCGCCAAGGCCCCCGAGCTCATCGCGCGCTCCCTCGCGCTGCCGCTCGGCGGCGAGGTCAAAGAGCAGGACATCTACATGCCGATCAGCGCGCTGCGCACGCACCCCGAGGGCATCGAGGCGCTGTTCGTGTGGATGACAGAGAACTGGGAGGAGCTGGCGAAGCGGCTGCCGGCGGGGCTGTCGATGCTGGGGTCTATGGTGACGATTTGCACGTCGAGCTTCTCGCAGCCGGAGCAGAAGGCGCGTGTCGAGGCGTTCTTTGCGGATAGGAGCACGAAGGGGTTCGCGATGGCGCTGGCGCAGAGTCTTGATTCGATTCAGGCGAAGAGTAATTGGTTGGGGAGGGATAGGGAGGATGTGGCGAGGTGGATTAGGGAGAATGGACTTGATAAGCCGATTGTGAAGAGTGAGTTGTAAGATGGGTTGTCTTGTCTATGGATGGCCTCAGACGAGGCAGGTCGGCGGGTCGGCTGAAATCCCTGGGTAGGCTTTGGAGCTGTCCGACCAAATGACTGGAAAGCTTGATGTGTCGCGCGACATATATAGCCATCCATGAGCTCGTACTACGGAGTAACTAGAGACTCTACTCAATGAAAGATATATATCAAGTAAAGGCAAAAATTTACCATTTGATCGATGCTTATAGTAATAACTGAAGCTGTAGTAAGCAAAACAAGGTTTCTATCTGGAATGGCCCAGAGTTCGGATTCAAACAAGAATAGAAGGATTTTGTGAAGCTTGCGAATGGCGATATGGCATCAAAACTCTCCAGTTGACTCCTCGCTCCCTCCTATGATATTGCGGAGAAGAATAGAAGTATCGTCCGCCCCGTGATCTGGGCTGTTAGGGGCTCTTGGCGCTCCGGCCTGCGAATGTTAACATCAATAGGTCCCATGCAAAGGAGCTTGGCGGAGATGCCACCATCTTCATCATCTCAGACTCGGCGCAATGTTATCAATATGTACATATTCTCTCATCGTAAGTTCATTCAACATGCCCAACGCAAGAATCAAGCAGTTCCCTAGAAGCCCTGCTGGCGGTGCCACTTCTCCTCCCACCCCGGAAAATACGGCGACGCCGCCAGCGTCTCCACCGTCCACTCCTCGCCCTCCTTCTCCCCCCTCACCATCCCCTTCTCCCGCTGCTCCTCGGCGTACCTCTCGAGCTCCGGGATCGCCACGTGCTCCACATGCCACGTATTCTTATACGCCATCAGGTTCTCCTTGCCCTCCTTGCAGATCTTCAGCACCAGCGCCGGAATGTACGCCTCGTCGCGGAACTCGGCCAGCGGCGTGAAGAGCGCCTTGAAATTAAACACGACCGCGCCGCTCAGCGGCAGCCGGCGCAGCGTCTGCCAGTCGACTCGCAGAGTCACCTCATCGGCGCGCAGCGCCTCCGCCTGGACCGCGCGTGACGCCTCGTGCGGGTCGCCCGGCGGCATGAACAGCGGCGCGCCGGCCTCGAGACTCCAGCTGCCGCGCTGGATGGGCGAGCTGGTCGGCATCTTGGTGAAGAAGCGGTCCATGCTGAAGGCCATCTTCTCCTCGTAGTCCGGGACGATGCCGGCGTGGATGGCGAAGAGCGATTTGCCGATCTTGGTCGATACGTTCCAGCCGAGCGAGCTGCAGATGCAGCCGGCGCGGAAGTAGTACTGGCCGTCGGCCTCGGAGCGGAGGACGAGGGCGAAGTCCTCGGCGATGTTGTTCATGATGACGACGAGGGGGTGGAAGTTCGCGATGATGGTGGAGGTGTTGAGGAGTTTGTTGTGGAACACAGTGTTGTCGTTTGAGAGCTGGAAGTGCTTGGGATAGCGCGCACAGTAGAATTGCAGGGCCATCTCCATGAGCTCCTTGCATGCCAGCTCGGAGCCGGGCTGGTAGTCCAGTACCAGTTTGCCGTACTTCTGGTAAAGGCCTTTGCGTTCCGCGATTTTGGCGCAGTAGTCCTTGTCCACCTCGAGCCACCAGTCGGTCTCCATCTTTGTCAGTGCTGCGGCGTTGTCAGTTTGTGCAACGATAGATCTAGGACGACGGTCTGAGAACTGACACATTGTCTGATGGTATGCCCATCTGAAAGGACGATATGGCCTTGGCAAGGCTGTCTCGTGGTTAAATCCTTCATATGCTTCTGGTAGAGGTACGCCGCTTAAGATATCATAAGGCGGGAAGTCTCCCAGAGCTACGATATCGGCAGTGGAGAAACCTGCTGGTGTGTATTTGAGCGGCTCTTCAAATCTATTGTATGTTCTTGTTGTGGGAAGAGAATTGTCTCTGAGAGTCTCCAAGGATGGATCGTCGGAGATGACGAGGTCCTTGTACGCGCCCGACTTATGGCCCTTGAGCTCCAACAGTGCCGAGCGTCGACATGGCGGAAAGCTGGAGAGCAATTCAACCTTATTAGGAGCTCCCTTCTCTGAAATCGACCCTTTTCTTGACGGAGACAATGATCGCGGCGGAGTCTTCGAGCCCGACACTCGGCGTTTCTGAAAATATGCTGGATTTCGTCGTCCCGAAATATAAATCGAGAGAGGAACGAGAATTACGAGACTGATGCCGATGACCCAAGGACTCGACATGCCGACCAGAGCCACCATCACGGAGAATATGGTAAGTTGTACAGACACTGGGCGGTGTAACGATGTATGTATGAATACTCAAATCTGCGGCGCCGGGTATAGATCTCAATCGGCAGACGCGAATGCTCAGTCTAAAGCTCAAGTTGGGTTTGAAACAGCGTTTCTACGCGGCGAGGTATATAAAGAGAGAATGCAGAAAGACGTCCGTCTCATATGAGAATGGCAATTGAAAGCAAGAATGAGAGATAGATGACGGAGAGAAATAGAGGCTATTTGAAGGTCCTGGACTCCAACGACCTCTTATCGCGACAGAGATGCAGCTACCACGACGCTCATGCGATTCTAGATGGAGCACAACCCCCAAACGGCATAGATGGTCAGCCTGGGAAGATGCAGAGTGATCGTCTGTCTCTCGCAGCTATCGAGCGAGCAAGAGAGCATCGTGAAGAAGGGAAGAAGGAACATGAGGATGAAGAGCCTCAAAGAGGCAAAAGAAAGGTAGTTTGGCAGCTATGGCGGGGTCGGGTGCTTCGAAGTCTCGAAGGGGTAAAAGTCGATGTCGAGTAGTTGAGATACATGGATGGATGGATGGATGCGTATCATGCATTCATGCATGATACGCCTGATAACCGTACAGTACAGTAGAGTACAGTATGCATATCACTCGAGTACCAGTGGAGAGACGAGCGTGACGGTGAGATGTCGATCGACCTCCAGGAAGGCTACCGAGACACAATTCGTCCGTTTGGATGGAGACGGCCTGCACTGATGCATCATCAAGACTCCAGACCATTTCCTTTTTCGTGCTATTTTGAAGTGTGTGGCCAGTCATTGTGTGGTAGACTGGTAGTAGACGATGATATGGAGGGGAGAGAGATAAAGCTATCAATCAGTCAGTCAACATCATAGATAGGTACATATCAGATTGATGGAACTAAACTTAGACGCAGTTAGTGTAGTATAATAAGTATTAGTATAGTAAAGTAGAGTAGAGTACAGTAGAGTATAGTAGAGTATAGTAGAGTAGAGTAGAGTATAGTAGAGTATAGTAGAGTATAATAGAGTACAGAACAATAATGCTAAAACAAGTCATCTACCCAGTGCTCAGTGCTCCTCCGAACAGCATGATACGCCTGATAAGCATACAGTACAGTACCTATACTATGTATCTGTATACCTGGCTGTTGCTATCTGCGAGTCTCCTCATCCGACGATAAAGAAGTTGAATGCCGGGGATCTGGGGTTGTTTTTTCCCGATCCGGTATGGCTCCCGCCGACAGGCTGGGCTTCCATATTAGGACCAAAAGTCCCTATATCTCTATGTCCCTATATCCAAACAACAACAATCAATGAGAAGAGCTTTTTTTTGGGGGGGGGGGAGGCTCAATTAATTGACTTCTACAGTATTAATCATGAATCATGAATCATCGTTCTTCATCTTCATCTCCATCTTCATCTTATCTCTCACACACACCCATTTCAATGTCGCTGATCTCGCCGCATTATGCATATACCTACACAACCAGCCCTCATCAAGTCCATTGCAACGTCCAGCCTTGACGCGGCAAAACTCCCATACGAGCACACTCCAGCAATCCATTTAAATCCATTACAGGTGCAGAGCCCGACTTCATATTCCAAAAGGCATGTGCACCGTTACCCTTCATTTCTGCAGGCATCCTTCACGACATCCAGCAGCTTCTCACATCCAGCAGCTTCTCACGTCATGGTAAATGTCAGAAATAGATTCTCCATTCGAAGATTACCATCAAATACCGCTTATATGTCATATAGATTGCCGCTCCCCTAACTCCGAGATGCTATCGAGATGGCTCCTCGCTCGAAACAGTTTCAATCCAGATGTGCCATTTTCAAAATATCATGTCTGTGGAAGAAGCTCCGGTTTCGCTTCCCATAGACGTCTAGCTTTTTCGTTAGCTGCCTCACTCCATACCATATTATATGTGCATGATCCGAAGGAGTGACTGGATATCGACTTACACATGGGAACGCTCAGTAAACAGACCACAACCTGGATGGACGAAATGACCATAAAAGTATTGTAAATCCCGAAATCCAGAATCCACTTATAGGCGCTAAACGTGAGTCCAAAACAGAAAAAGTTCTTGAACACGAGCAAGCACGTGAATGCTTCAATGGCAATTTCACCTAGAGACCAGAGTTAGCGCGAGGAAAGACAGCCCATGAGGTGAGAACGCCGAGAGGCGGATGCAAGACATACGATGAGCATCAACGATATACAATGCACTGGCCACTGCCCCGATGACCATTCCCATCACCTCCAGCGCAAAGAAGAATATCGGCCAAGCCCAGTGAAACTCCGACAGTCTGGAGCTGGTGACACCAAAGCCGTACAAGCCCGCACATCCAAAGATGAGTTGTGGGATAACGAGCACAATACGAAATTCCGGCTCATAGATTCCACCATTCCGCTTCGTCATATACTTTGCGCTCCAGTCGGCAAGGCCACCAGCAAGCAAGAATCCGAGCAGAGAACCGATAAATGCTCCTACGTAGGCATAACCTGTCTGCACCTCTCCCCACCAGAGCGGCGGGCCCATGAAAATTGCTGCCAGAATGATGCCGATGAAAACAGTCCATCCGATCATGGTGCCCTGGATCAAGCAAGCCCACAATATGGCAGGATGGAAAAAAAGAGGGAATGGCCGGACAAGAATCTTGAAGAAGTTCTCATCTGTCTTAAACCCATTGAATGGCTTTAGCGACTTGACATATGACCTCTTCGGAGTATTTGCGTTCCGTTCGGCCGGCAATCCATCAACTTCTCGTACTGGTGTGTTCTCTTCAGCATCAAGTTGCGTCACGGGCATTTTCTCTTCAGGATTTTGCATTCCGCGAGGAGTGGTAAGTTCGTGCCCAGCTTCGCTCTTCTGGTAATAATCATCGTCGTATGACAACATGTCCGTATTGAGATGTGCAGAACGGCGATATGCGGTCTCCGGGACAAAGAAGATTACGAGTGGTAGGCACAGAGCGCAGAATATTGCCTCAAAATAGAATGTCCACTCCCAGCCGATGCTGTGCGTGATTTTGCCCACGAGAATAGGAGTGAAGAAGGCACCGCCAAAGACGGCAAGGTTAGTTAACGCCATGCGCTTGCCACGTTCCTGTAACACATAAGATCAATTTCTTCGTGCTGTTGGGGAACGTTATCACGTACATGAACAAAATAGAGATCTCCGACGCTGGCATTGACAAGCGCTTCGAAAGGAGCCGTCGCGATGCCTTGGAAGATCCTAGCCCATAGCATGCTTTTGTAGTTGTCTCCACTGCCACCTGCCCAAGCGCTCGATATCACCAGCAGGAACGATCCAAGGAGGAACAGATGCCTTTTGCCCGCGATTCTCGCTGATGCCACGAAAAATACACCAGCAAACCCACACCCAAGTAAAAAGTACCCCGTCAGGAGTGCCACTTGCGTAAAAGATCTGTGATAAATAGAGAGTGACATTGTTAGAGTGTTTGCAGCCAGTATAGGCCCGAGAGACGTCGCGAAGACTGAGACCATCGACAATATGAGTAAAATGATATCGCGCCTCCATAGCGGCCAGTTCTGTTGATGCCCTCGCCATTAGCCTGCGAAGCTGCTTCGAAGACGGCAGAGAAGTATACCAGAGGGTCGTTCGGGTCGTCGCTGGGTTGCGGGACGAGTATGATCGGGACGGGCCCGCTTGTGTCGCATTTCAGACGTCCGATTGCCTCTCTGCCAGCTACCTGAGGTACATCAGGGTTGTCGAAATATCTCGTCGTGCCTTTTGATCGTTACTTCTGCTAGCATATCGGCGTCAAAGCAGAAGAGCGATGACCATACCTGGTACATGCTCCATCACCCGGTCTTGCAAGACTCCGAGACCCATGTTGATGGTGTGTGAGAAATATGAGAAGTGTGATCGTCCAAGGCAAGCAACGATGCAATAAATAATGAGCCAGATTCAAAGCTCATGCAAAGCTCAGGCGAAGTGCGACGGCGCACATGCTCCAGTGGCAGTGACAGATACTGTAGAAAATGTACCCGTTTGAGAGAGATGAAGTTGAAGTTGATAAGGCTGACAAGAGGGGAAGTCGAGGACCCCCTGTGCATCTAACCGAATATACCTAGAAGCCATCCCCAAAAATGTACTGTATGTACCTTCTTCGACCAGACCACGCATACATACCTAGGTACATACCTGTCTATATGTATCCTCAAACTCTCAAATTCTCACACGATTATAGTACAGTAATAGCATCATCTATCATCCTCAGTTGGACCGTGATAATGTCCTCCTCCTGGAATCTTGCTGAGACTTACATACTTATCTAGGTACATGTGTCACATTCTTCCCCGCCCCCGAGTGTGTCTTCTTTTCCCCGGAATCCCTTAGCCTCGCCCCGCTTTGCACAGCATCCAGCGTTATTGTTGTGGTCTTATACCACGATCTAGGCTTCACTGCAGAGAACGACGACGACGTTCACAACCGACAATTCATGTGAGGACATTTTATATGTTTTTGTACTGTATGATTTGCTTTGATTTTATATCAAGCTTTTTCAAAGCTGGCGATGCCCTTGTGGGAAACCGGGTAAGCTGGTAGAATCCCCAATACGGAATGACAGTCAGCCAACAACGCCCAATAATGGAGCGTTCACGTTCCTCCTCAGTCCCTGCAGGGACTCCCCCTTTTAGCCAGCCGTTCATCAATATGGAGTAAAGCCGCGGAGCATAGCCACATACCACATCACCTACCTGCAAACGGACATTCATCTCGCACTCGGTCGAAATTCTTCGCCTCCTACATACGCAGTATTCCTCTCCTATTCACCTCTTATATCTCTCTCGCTTTTGCTTCATAACAAGCCGACTGTTTATTTTCATACTGCACTGCTATCCAACATGCGTGTCGCAATCCTGACCGTTTCGGCCGCCTTTCTCAGTTTGGGCTCCGCTCAAATGAACCTGTTGCCAACATGTGCGGTAAGCTCACCGTGCTTCTTCGGCTTCCAATCGATCCATTTCTGATGCACCCTCCCTGCAGCAATCATGCGTCGCCGGATTCACAGTGAGCGGACTCATTGGCGGCTGTGCGGGCATTGACATCCACTGCATCTGCAGCAGCGGCGGCTTCCTCAATGGCATTGCCTGCTGCCTGGCCGGCAACTGCGGCCAGGCCGATATCAGCAGTGCGATCCAGTTTGCGAAGAACATCTGCGCGATCGCTGATCCACCCGTCGTGGTGCCGAACGAGGTTGTCTGCCAGTCCACCACCACCACCGGAGCCCCAACGGCGACCGCATCCCCAACATCGGCGACCTCATCACCAACAACGGCGAGCGCGTCCCCAAGCTCGACGCCCTCGGGAACCGCTGGCGGGGTGACTGCTGCGACGACGGGGACAACCACTGCACCGCCAGCCAGCTCGATCAAGAGCTCGTCAACGGTTGCGGCAGTGTCGACGACAAGCAGCGCTGCGGCCGGCTTGAACAAGGTTGGAGGTGCTGGAGTGGGCTTTGCAGGTGGTCTTGCCGCTGCCTTGGTCCTTCTGTGAGGTTGAGGAAGGACGCACGCAATTTGGAACATAAGATATTTGAGCAGAGCACTTAATGGGTCTGGGTTGAGCGCAGGCCAGACCAGGTTGGAATATAGTTTTGTACGCTACAGAGCCTTCCTGACGCCAATCTACCGTATACACCCGCAAGCAATATAGGGCTAAAGTCCTCCCGCCGATAGTAAGCATGCATACCCTAGCTATAACGATCGATATCAAATCCATTTGTTTTGCACACCACGCCACATCTCTTGATTTTCCGCACTGCACTGCACTGCACTGCACCGCACGGTCACAGATCACTAACACCCCAAGCTTCCCGTCATGCCCAAGACCGCATCTATTCGCGTGTGTGCGGGGAAATCAAAAAGGCCGTGGAGAGATGCGGAAGGAGCACAGGCTTGGCGCAGTGATGCCTCCTGAAAATCGTCCTATTACGCCCCCACCCCGCGCGCGCCAAAAGAGAGAAAGAGTGAAGAAGGCCTCCCGACGCCTTAGCTGCAGAACGTCGCGTCGTGGCTCATTCGTGAAAGTGGTGTGGAGATGTAGTCGTTGCAATATCATTATTACTGCCGTAGTCCGTCGTTGCCGTGTCATTAGATTTAGGCGTCTTCGTTGATCTGCTCTGTGCGCATCTGGCATCTGATCTGATTCCAAGATGGAGGAGGTAGCGAAGGCTTCATGAGTGGCATAGCGGGCAGTGCCCTGGGACCACGATGTATCTCTCGTGAGGGCCATGTGGGCAGGCCTGCGATTTCTTGCCATCGACGGAGGTGCTGAAGAAGTGGGCGCCTGGGTCCTGGCAGGACGTGTAGATGTAGTAGTTCTTGGTATACTCGCACATCTTATGAGAAACGTAAGAAGAATACAAAGAACGATAGTCTGTGTCAAGCGTCAGTCAGCAGTCAGGACAGGAGCAAGATGGAGCGAGAAGATGGGAAAGAAGTACATTGTTATATCGAGCAGAAGAGTCGCCCGAGCAAAGCCAAGATATGAGAAAAAGATGTCCAAATCCAATCTCACAGTCGTGATTCGAAGCAGCGAGGCAGCGGGAACGGGACGGGGAGCAATCCTTTATATCAAAAGCATCGGCCCTCCCGCGGACCGTCACGTCTCTGGTGCTCCCACAATAATGCGACCCACATCAGGGTTGACGTCTATATCCGTCGACCTGTATAGCGGACGTACCTTGCCAGGTTGCAACAAAAGCAAGGCAAATGTCGGTACTTTGTCTGACGACAAACGAAGCTCAGCCCCCCCGCCCCGCCCCGAGCGGATGGATGTGCGGCGGCAGTTATTGCAGGTTTGCCCTGAAACGTTTATGGGGGGTACAGCCGTGCGTGTGATGTCACCGATGTGACACCCGACCGTTGGAGGGATGTATCTATATAAATACTTAGGTATGGAGCGCAGCTGTCTCTTGAAAAAGCCGGCTCGTGGGCTGGCAGGTAGGGTGGAGTGGGAATGGAAAGACAATAATTTATTGTTGAAGCTGGAGCCGTACCACGTGCTGAGCTACGGGCATGGGCAATATCGGCATATGTACTATATATATATATACCTATATACATATATGTACAGTAGTATGTGCATATTCGGGACAAAGGTAAAAGCGTTTGATGTTGGAGGGGCCGATGCCTGGCCTGTCTGGCATGGGCAAAGGGCAGGGCCCGGCCCAGAGCATGCCATGGCATGTATTTCCCA
>Ga0209512_1000306_pt1 | contig 90935 bp, 111 predicted proteins | sample frozenSSSSmetaG_FD_184142 | JGI IMG/M metagenome (GOLD analysis project Ga0209512, IMG submission 184142) | Glacier valley bacterial and archeal communities from Borup Fiord, Nunavut, Canada, to study Microbial Dark Matter (Phase II) -... | ecosystem: Environmental > Aquatic > Freshwater > Ice...
CTATAAGCATTGCTTCTGCTCTCTGTCGGAGAGCCAATGTCATTACTAGAACCGTCTTCTTCCCTAGACGTTTTGCTATAAGCATTGCTTCTGCTCTCTGTCGGAGAGCCAATGTCAATACTAGAACCGTCTTCTTCCCTAGACGTTTTGCTATATACAGACGATACAGAAGATGCTAATGCTCGATGCACATCCGTAGCCCAGCTTGATTCGAAGTTGCTATCTGGGGACAGAGTCACTACCGTCGGTAACAGCCTGAGTGTTAGATCCTCAGGATTGAGACTCGAGGACCCAACCAGTGACTTTCTGCGGATCTTATGAGGTCGACCGCTATCTTCTGATTTCTTCATCTCATGCCTCTCCGCATGAGAGAATCGTCTGCTATGGACCGAGTTGGAGAACGATACACTGCGTTGCAAAATATCCTCATCGAAGTCACTAATTCGACAAACGATTTTTGGTCGGATATTAAGGGCCGCTGGGGTGTGAAATGGCTGGGAGCTTCGCTCGAGGACGCACATGAGTGCAAAGGCAGCAAAACTATAGCCGTTAGAGGAATCTCTGTCCTTGACAAGAATACTTACGATGCTGACCACGATATTGCAGTATTTGCTTGCTCTAATTTACATAGTGCGGCGCTGCCGATACAGGCGGGCATAGCCAGTGTTGTGATCAGATTTGCGGCTGCTGCTGCAATCCATATCAATACTGCGATCCGAAGAATCACAAAACAAGCTGCTTGTATGGATTGCTCAGGTCGTCCTGTAGTGTTGTGACGGCCATCTCGTCGCGCTGCGAAGAGATAGAGGCCGAGATAGAGAAATGATAGTAATGACTATATTCATCGTCAGAAGTATAAATAAAGACAGCAAGACTGGGAATCCGTACGGCTATTAAAGTCAGTGTCTGGCTGACGCCGACACTCGAGGATATGTCCTGAGATGCAAATATTGCAATGGCGATAATTCCACCGATTAATGATGTCAATGTCAAGAGACAGGTGCCTGCGAATGCGACGACTGACGCACGAGATGTTCGTGGTGGGACCGCCTCATCCGCTCGATCCTCCTCCTCGGGCGCCATGGTCGTTGCCGAGCATAAGCCTCGGATCCGATTTTTTTTTTGATGTTTTCTGAAAATATAATAGCGTATATGACCGCAGATCCTCGATTCCTGTCGATAATTCTGAAGCTATCTGTATAGAGATTTTTTGAAAGATTCTAATATAATCCCTCGAATGGTACTCAATGCTGGAGGAGGCCGGCTTCCTGGGTATAGTACAAATGTAGCAGATATAAAAATCCTCGGGGCATCGAGAGAGAGTAATGACTGATCGCCGTGAAACTAGAGAAAGGGAAGGAAAGATAAGGAACGTATTTGCGTGAGGCTGGGAAGAAAGAAGGACGAAGGGTGGTTTTGAAGAAGAGTCGTGGGCAGGTCTAGATGATACTTCTCGTCTGGCTTTCCAGCTTATAGACTTCTCGACAAAGGAGAGGGGGCCTCACATTCCGAGTCCTTCATTCCAGGACGCGCGGGAGTGCATGACGACTCAGCCCATCTGGAATTCCCATCTGGAATTCTGGAATTCTGCAGTGGATCTGGGACTCATAGCGAGATATTCGATAAAACCAAAAGATATCAATAACTGGAATTCTCCTACCCATATATGCATATCAGGGAAAATAAGATAAATTTTGGCTTCTTGATGGATGGAGAGATGAGGTTGTTGAGTATATGAAGAGGAAGAGGAAGAAGAGGGAGAGGGAGAGAGTGGCCGACTACTCTCTCTAATCGCTTATCGCTTATCTTATCGTCATACGCGTTTCTACAACAATAATCGCGACTTCCCCCACACATGCACCACCTTCCCACCTTGCTTCCTCTCTTTCCTCTCTTTCCTCTCTTTCCTCTCTTTCCTCTCTTTCCTCTCTTTCCTCTCTTTCCTCTCTTTCCTCTCTTTCTCCTCTTTCCTCTTCATAAAGTAGTAAAGTGGATGTGGTGACAAACATTCCCTTCACCAGCTCTCAGCTCTGCAAGCTCGTTCTATTCCCGTGACTCCTTTCCTTGACAACTCCATCAGATTCAAGTATGTAGATTCTATCATCTTCCCTTGTTTCATACCGTCCATTCACATCAGATCACATCGGATCGATCTAACATCGGCCATCGCAGTCAAGATTTAAGAACCACGTCGCCAAGTTGCAGTCATGGGTCCGCAATACAGCCGCGTCGATGATGCCGATGTTCTGAATACCCAGATCCAGCGCGAAATCGAGCAGGCTTACTCTCATGCGCAGCCCCCCTCCGACAAGAAGAAGAGGAAGAAGAAGAGGCATGCACGTAATGACAGTGAAGACAGTGAGGACGGTGGTGATGGTGGTGGCGAGCCACCTTCGGCGAAGAAGAAGAAGAAGAAGAGGTATGGATGGATGGACGACGACGACAAGGATGAAGAGCACGGTGAGTCTCCGTCCAAGAAGAAGAAGAGAAACACGTATAAGATCGAAGGAGAGCTCTATGATGTCCCTGGTGTCAAGGATCTTCCCCCCAAGCGCAAGACATCTTTCAGGACCGGGTCTGGTCAAGTGACCAACTCAACCCATAATGCTGTCAAAGCAAAGAGCATAGCGAGCCTTCGCCCAGTCACTTCTTACCCAGGATCAAGTCCTGTTATGAGTCCTCCAAAGCCTCTATTGCGTCGTGTCTCAGAGACCACGGCGCCGCCCAAGTCTTCGCAGTCAATCCAAGAAGCTTGCCTCCAAAGTATTCTCAAGCAGTGCTCTCATGATAAACTTCGCAGAATGACTCTGGAGGAGTCCATGAACCTCGACTATGAGTCTGAGGGCTCTCCTTCACCAGCAGGTGTCATCAAACAAGAGGATGGACAGCCAAAGAAGGCCAGTCGCTATGTTCCACAACTTCCCAGGGGCTATAAGGCCAGTCGCTATGTTCCACAACTTCCCAGGGGCTATAAGCATGCAGAGCGCCAGTGGCCATGTCCGGTCGAAGGCTGCGACAAATCCTACTCCAGGAAGATTTCGCTTGGCGGACATATGAGTGTTAGTATCTTCCTGGATTTCTGAAGTCGCTCGTCAGCTAACAGCCATAGTCCGTCCATTCTGACCAGAATTTGCACGACAACGAGGATGGGACTTTTTCCGTCATTACCGACTCTGTTCAGAGAGGGGCTACTCCAGCCGCTACAGCCACGAGAAATGCAACAAGGGATCGCCGCAGCAGTGTTACGACTGATTATGCTGTTCAGCCTATTGCTGCCCCATCTGTGGCCTCTCGGCGGAGCAAGAAGCAAGTGAAGCGAGTTGAATTCTCCATCTCACCAGCTCCAACATCTGCAGTGAATCACAACTCGAATAGCGAGGATGAGATCCTATACAGGAAGCCGATTGTTTCAGCGAAGGAATCCAAGAGAGACAAAGCTGTGAAGGCTGCACGCACGTTGATTGACGCCGCCAAGAGACTGCCAGTAGGCAAGGCTGAATCTCCAGAGCTCTCCGAGCCAGAGCCCTCCGAGCCCTCTGCTATTAATGAGCACAGATCGGATCGTGAGAGCAGTGCTTCTTCAATTATCGTTACTGTCAGCTTGCCGATGTCTCCCAGGCCTATCAGATCCGTCGCTGGTATCATCCCAATGACGTTGGACATGCAATCTGGTTCGATCATGGAGCCCTGGGAGATTGCCCCAGGCATCATCAACAGTCCTGGTATCGACATCAAGACCAACACTGAAATCGTCGAACGTGAGTATCATCCAAAACTTCAGGCCTCTTCTCGACTCGCCTTACTAACACGTCTTCTAGCCGTTGCATATTCAGCCCATCATCTCCGCACCAATCCCAACGCCGCCGGGTTCGCCAATGTCACCTTTGACACCCACGTTATCGGCAGTGGCGGTAACATCAGCTTCCCCCTCGAGACTTTCGCTCGTTTCTGCTATGTTGTCTCTGGCAAGCTCCAAGTCCGTGTCGAGGAAGCTCAGTTCTCTATCGGCAAAGGCGGGATGTTTCGCGTCCTTGCTCTCGAGGCCTGCGTTGCCAGCAACTGCGCTTATGACGAGGCGCTTCTCCACATCACCTCCATCAAAGTTGAGGAATGAATGTCTGGCCATCGCTTATTATGGCTCGCCGAGTGGCTCTGTTGGATATCGTTTCAGATATCTAATTATTGCCAGTGGCTCTCACTTCATCGCTCCGGATACTCTTGCTTCTCTTGCTTCATCGTTTTTTCTTTTCTTTTCTTCGGCGACAATAGATTGACACCCGGAGACGGTAATATCCACACTACTGTGAAGTTACTATCCAATTGCTTTGCTACGTACTAATACAGTAGCCACGTCGCCATGTCTTGTGGGGGATACAGTACAAAGGCTGTGAGGTACCTTCCTTAAGCAGTTAGCAATGAGAATACATGTGAAATCGATACAGCTGCTTGTTCGTGATCCTCGTGATCTTCGTGATCTTCTACGAGTCACAATCATGAAATCCACCGGCCATATCTGCAAAGTGACGCCGTGCTTACAAGTGGGATGAAAGCTTAATTGAACCATGGCCAGCCATTCGCCCTCCCTTTCAGTTTTCGTAGCTGAACCTAACCACGTGGAGTCTATCTGACATTAAGGGGTGATTTATTGATAGGACTGAAGAATAGTAGTAAATATATTAAATTATGTCTTTTCACTGTCGAGAAATGCATCACACTCGAGATGGATTTCACGTGACCGGCTCCCCTGCACTCCCCTGCAATTTGCAAACAGTGACGGTGTTGACGTCGTGATTACTAAGCACATTTCGCTCCCACTCCCCGCCAACCTGATTTGATTTGCTCCGGATGCAAGCTACACCTGACCCGCCTGTTGTGTTCACATTCACATTCACATTCACATTCACTCTTATACTCACTCTCACATCCGCCATCACGACCAAAAGGGCAAAAGGGCAAGAGACACGAGATTCAACGATACTTAGAGCCAGGCCCTATCACCTGCTATCCACAATCCTCTCGACGAGCCTTCCGCGACGGAACACCTCAACACCTCTCCGCGAAGCGACAGATCTACCATTCTAACTACGATACCTTTCCGGTGCTCATAAAGAGAGCTCTGGATAAGCTTCGACCCTGAAGGAGCGTCGTGGCATCGGTTTCTAAGTAGTATTGCGCCTACACTGCGCCGAGATCGAACAACAGTCATTCTTGAAACCCCGCTTTAACTGCACTGTCGAGCCTACAAATCAACCACCGATAACAACCTCAACACCGTCACGATGACCGAAGAAGGAGCTATCCCCCCCGTCGTCCACTCTCCTCCCGGACACCAAGCCAAGCGACCAAAGGGTAAACCCTCTCCAAGTCTCCATTCCGTCCTTCGACCCCGCACTAACATCGCATCCACAGGCATCCTCAAAAACTCCTACCACCGCTCCCCACCCACCACCGCTGCCGTTCCGACTTCCCATCCCCCCCTCGCCTCCCCCATCCACGTCACCACCCCCGACACCCCCTCCGAAAAAGACATAACTCTCCACAACACAGCCATCAACGCCGGCCACCGCCGCGCCTCCTCCTCCGCCTCCCGCACCGGCGGCTCGCGCCGCTCCTCGTCCTTCTCCAACCCCGCCGCCGACACCGAGATGCGCCTCAAGTGGGACGAGGCGAACCTGTACCTGACGGAGCAGGAGAAGTGCAGCACGATGAAGATCGACGAGCCGAAGACGCCGTACGCGGGGCACTACGACCCGGACGAGGACGCGGAGGAGATTCGGGCGCTGGATGCGCAGGAGCTTGTCGTCGATGAGCTGGAGACGGATCGCCCGAGGAAGAGGCGCGTGGCGAGGGAGGAGGAGATTCCGGGGCTGGAGCTGGGGGAGCCGGAGGAGGAGGTGCCCGTCGAGGCGGCGACGATGGAGCGCAGCAACAGTACCGGGAGCGCGAAGGCGGTGCATGTGCGGGATACGGCGCATGTGGAGAATGTGGGGCTGAGCGAGGAGGAGAGGGAGAAGCATAGACGGTTTGAGGAGATGAGGAAGAGGCATTATCAGATGAGGGAGGTGGCGAGTCACTTGGGACATGCGGAGGGGTTGGGGGAGGATGGGGAGGAGGATGGGGATGTGCAGGCGAATGGGGGTGCAAGATAGCGAGGTCTGCGTAGGATTGGAGGGGCGGTGCAGGATTTTGGGTGAGGATGTGCCCGGGAGATGAGATGGTGGTATTGCGCGTGCTCAGCATGGTTCTGGCCTGGCTTTTTCAGCGTGGCTGTATTTTTTGACAACTCTTCCGCTCATGTAATTTTTCAGCTTCTTCGTCGGGCTTGAGAACGAGAAATACAATTCCAAGGTACTCTGCCATCTTCCTTCAGCCTGGCCTCCATCTCCATCTCCATCTCCATGAACAGAGCAGAGTGAAGGATAGAGGGGCAGCAGTCGGCAAATCTGCGCGTGTATAAAACGATATTACACGGTTGGCATGAGAAGTTTTATACTCACTATACTTATTATACTTTTAGGTGATCCTCTACTTTATTTTTTTTAAACATCTCTTAAAAATTTAGTGAACGACAGATGATCCCATCGCGCTGTACGGGGTGGCTAGGTACCTAATCTAGAGAGAGAGAGAGAGAAGTCTCACTTGCTGAGCCACATCTTGGCATTTTCTCGCGATACCGTGGTGGACCGTGGTGCACTGAGCCGTCCTCCCTTTCTCTGGCGGGCATCAACTTTCCAACACGAAAAGAACCCAACTGCAGAAGATCGACACAGGGAGGTCTACTCTGTACTATATGTACTATATGCATGTCCACGGAGTGAAATACGACGGTTATTGTGTACTGTCGCGTCGGATGCGCCAATAAGGGAAGCAGTTGCAGGAGAGGTTCTAGAGGGCTGCGTGGAAGATGGTATGTATAGCATATAAAGCTGTGTCCTGCAAACAAGATCGAGGCGTGTAAGTATCCATATTCCATTTGCCGTTACTTTCTCAATTAGAAAGGATGAGAAATCCTATACTTCTCAGTCTGCCCTTCGCACTTTTCCTCGTTTTTCTCCTTCTGCACATTGCTTCTGCAACATATACGTCTTGTAAATGCGTGAGTCCCCCTCACTTCTTGTCACATTTCGCCTCTCCTACTGTAGCAGCATCGTTCCCTATTATGCACAAAACGGAGCGCATTTCTGGCATTGGAGTGTCTATCCTGCTGACGCTGCTGTCAATCTACGCGTTATACTCTTGTGTGCCATGGGCTTTTCAACTCTCATATCTTGTGACTTGTTATACAGCACAATCCATGAATTCCTCGTCCTAACCACTAATCAAGACACCGGACTCGCGTTGCTGGCCTTCTCCTCGCGCGTGGGATGCCCTGAACTCCACCCTCTCGGGTCACCTCATCGCCGGCTCCCCAGCAGCCCGCGTCTGCTACATCGAAGAGCCCTCGTACAACAGCACTCTCTGCGCGCAACTCAGCGCACAATGGTTCGACTCCAACTACCACCTCACCGACCCCATCAGCATCGACTACCCGCAATGGGCAAACGACTCCTGCAACCCTATATTCCCTAACGGAACATCCCTCACGGGCGACCCCACCGCCGGCTCCCGCGGCTGCACCATCGGCGCATATCCCGTCTATGTCGTCAATGCGACGACGGCGGCGATGGTAAGCAAGGCGTTAAAATGGGTGGCGAAGCACAACATCCGCGTCGTGATAAAGAGCACCGGGCACAACTTAGCGGGCCGCAGCACCGGTTATGCCAGCCTGAGCATCTGGACGCACCACATGCGCGGGATCGAGTTCCACGATGACTGGAAGGCTGACAGGTGTCCGTCGGCCGCGCCGTCGGGGCAGATGGCCGCCACAATCGCGGCGGGGATGAACGACTTGGACGTCTTAGCTGCGGCGGAGGAGCACGGCAAAGTCGTCGTCGCAGGATCGAACCCCTCGGTCGGCATTATGGGGTGGTTTACGGGCGGCGGGCATGGCCCGCTGTCCTCTACGTACGGCATGGGTGCAGATAACCTGCTCCAGGCCACGGTCGTGACGCCGACCGGGGAGGTTGTCACGGCGAACGCGTGCAGTCATCAGGAGCTCTTCTTTGCGCTGCGGGGAGGCGGGGGAGGAACGTTCGGTGTCATCACCGAGGCGGTGATGAAGGCGTTTCCGACGCCCCAGACGACGCTAATGTCCTTTGACATCTACTTCGTCGGCTTGAATACGCCCGAGGCGGCGAAGAGGTGGTGGCGTCTCATGGCGGATATTCATGCCGACCTGCCACGGCTCAAGGACGGCGGCGCGCAGGGCTACTATGGGATCACTGCTCCTCCCATAGCGCCGGTCATGTCAATGTTTGGTGCGTTTTTCCACTACGACACCGCTAACGAGACAATCTGGGCCTTATACGAGTCTCTGATGCGCCGGCTAGACAAGGAGAAGGATTTGGTGACGCATAGTTTCGAAACATACTCAGCACCATCGTTCTTCCCTATATGGTACGCTGCCGCACAGGGCGTCGAGACGGTGGCCACAGGGAACGCGGGAATGGGAAGCCGTCTCCTGACAAGGCGGGCACTCACCGAAGACGTCGAGCTCGTCGCAAAGACGTTTGAAGAAATCGGGCCCAAAATCGCACCAGGCGAGGTGAGTGCCTCCAGGTTCAACTAACCATCACATTCCAAGACGCAACTGTTAAATGCTGGGCACGGCGTGGCTGATCCCGCATAGCAGGATATCCGCCTAAACACCATCGTCATCTTCGGCCACATGATCGCGAACTCTGAGAACCGTGACCTGGACATCGGCATGAACCCCGCCTGGCGCGACACCGTGAGCCACCTCATCGTCCTCCAGGCCAAGCCGCACGGGCTCTCGCCGGCGCAGATCCAGTCCGAGTTCGGTTCCAAGACCACGCGTGCGCTGCGCCGCCTGGACCCGGACTCTGGCGCGTATTTCAACGAGGTGAGTCGGTCCCGTCGGTTTAGGGGAGGAAAGGAGGAAGGAGGGAAATAGGGCCGGGGGGTATCTGCTAACTGGATTTCAGGCCGACCCCTTCGAGCCGGCCTGGCAATCCGCATTCTTTGGCAAAAACTATCCTCGCCTGCGCCATGTGAAGGAGACCTATGACCCGCACGGCGTGCTGTGGTGCCGCAGCTGCGTCGGCAGCGAGCAGTGGGAGGAGCGCGCGGACGGGACGCTGTGCCGGCCAGAGTGGATGGCAGGTCGCTAAGAGTGGTTGTATTGTATAACATAAGGAAGAAAGTTAGGTTTTTTAATTATTTAAGATATTTTAAATGGTGTACTTTTTAACTACTTGTCTTATTAAAAGATAATACCGTGATAGCTGCTTTAAGTAATGTTAATATGTACAGTTTGTAGATTTTATATATAATTATCACTTTGACACTTTGCGACTTATAAGTATACTTTTCTACTAAAATCATAACTGTATTTTAGTAAGACGTAAAGGGAAAAAATTTGTATAACATTATATCATTTTAATAAAATAAAATAAGACATAAGGATTATTTAAAGTAATATATGAATATGCGTCTGTTCAGCAGCGATGATAGGATGATGGGATAATGGAGGGGACCAACGGGCCAACAGGCCACGGCGACGAGAAGAGGGAATGCGTCTCGAGCATCCGTTAAACTAGACAAGAACAGGGAAAGTCTAGTGTAAAATACCACGCTAGTCCCTTCATGGCCGAGTGCGGCGCTAAACCGCTTTATGGCTTTTCCCCAACTTCCCTAACTTCCCCATCTTCTTCGTTTCATTTCTCCACATAACCAACCATGCAACACCAACCGTATATACGTACACTACACGACGCAAAAAACTCCCGAGCCCACCGAGTTAATATGGATAAACTCTGATGTCCCCGACATATGTGACATTATCGAACACCTGACACGAAGATCCATTAAGCACGTTCCCCTGCTAATCAACGGACGTTGTATGCTCTCGCGGACCATGGACCTCCGTTATAAAGTCCCTGTCAATATTCATCTCGACGGCACTGCTGCCCTGCATCGAGGATGTTCGATGCTCCTGACCGTTCCAGCCGTTCCGGCCCTTCCATCATTTATTGTGTCTGGCCGTCCGCCGTGGCATTAGCGCCGGTCGAGGGAGATGAAGAGGACGTCCTCCGTAAGAGGATGCGATCATGGCACATCAGCGTCGCCACAGATGCTCGGCCTCAATCCTCATGGCACTTCCAAGAGATTCCAAGGCGGCACTTATGTTTTGTGACCCGTAGTGGGCAGTCTTACGTGCGTAACGCTGGCATTCCTTTCATTCTTATACTTCTCATATTTTCCTCCATCTCACTTCTTCTCTCTGCCTTCATCTCGTCAATTCGTCCATAGCTTCTTTTTTCAAGTCTTCAAGCTTTCATCATGAAGTTCTCGACCTCCGTCGTCGCCGCTGCGGCGCTCTCCGCAGCCTCTGCCCATACCATCATGACCCAGATTATTGCCGGCGGTGTTGAATATGGTGTCGGGGTCGGTATCCGCGTCCCTTCCTACGATGGACCGATCCAAGACGTCACCTCTAACGACGTCGCCTGCAACGGCGGCCCCAACCCAACCACCCCAACCGACAAAGTCATCGATGTCAAGGCCGGCGAGACCGTGAAGACCTACTGGCGTCACACTCTGACTTCCACCTCCACCGACGTCGTCGATTCCTCCCACAAAGGCCCAGTCATGGCCTACATGAAGAAGGTTACAGATGCGAAGACTGATAGCGGTATCGGTGGCGGCTGGTTCAAGATCTCTGCGGAAGGCTATGATTCCGCCTCCAAGCTCTGGGCTGTGGACAAGCTGATTGCCAACGGTGGCGTTCAGTCCATCACTATCCCTTCTTGCATCGAGAACGGCCAGTACTTGCTCCGCGGTGAGCTGATTGCTCTCCATGCCGCGGGAAGCAGCCAGGGCGCGCAGTTGTACATGGAGTGTGCCCAGATCAACGTCAGCGGCGGCACTGCAACCAAGACTCCCGCCACCGTCAGCTTCCCAGGTGCATATAAGGTAATTTCCCCGCTTTCCTCTCGATGAAGACGAGCAGTCTCTAATCGACACAGGCCACCGACCCAGGAATCCTCTTCAACCTCTACACATCTTCCATCTCCTATACCATCCCCGGCCCAGCCGTCTTCAGCTGCAGCGGCGACAGCGCCCCGGTCACGTCCCAGCCAGCTGCTACCACTCTCGTTACCTCCGCTACGCCCACCCAGCCAACGACGGCGGCACCCACGACCACCGCCCCGAGCACCGGCGCAACCGCGCCATTGTACGGACAGTGTGGAGGATCCGGCTGGACGGGCGCTACTACTTGCGCGAGCGGCACCTGCAAGGTCAGCAACCAGTGGTACAGCCAGTGCTTGCCATAGATGGGATATTTGGGTAGGGGGGATGAAATGGCTTGGGATAGGGTATGGATGATGATGATGGGAATGAATGCGGGAGCGGATTAAGATAAGGGGAGTTGTGAGGGAACGAAGGAGTAGAGCTGGATGTTCTTGCACATACATATTGAGCGAGCCTTGTATATACTTCAAAATAGGATCTTCTCTGCCTTGGACTATGTTTGCAGATTCATTGTACATTGTAAAACACAACTTCATGCAACTAACTATAAGCACAAAACCTCGTCCTGAAACATGTTTGAATTGCATATGACAGCTCGACATGATGCGACCGTTGTTTTCCCTTGGTGGCTGATAGTGGAACATGATAGATGGAAGCAGAAGCGTATCTAATAGCTGTACGACGCGAATGTACATATCGTGTTCTAGACTCGTATACGTATACGAATAATAGGAAAGATAGTATGTAATGTGCATATACTGGAACGCGGGCTACCGAAATATAGTATGACATGAACGATGATGATATGATAACTCTTTCTTTTACGTGGCTCTTTTATTAGAATACGAAATGAAATGGACATGGAAGTATCTGTGGTCTGTCATAAAGTATATACAATAAAACTGTCCGTCAAATCCACCTCGCATCTCACCTCATCAACTCTCCACAGTGCAAGTATGTACAGCATCTCACCATATTTCCGACCTGGCTCATCCACTCGACCAAGCCCAATTTATGGCAAGCACTGGCTGTAGTACTGGTTGGTAGCCTTGCAAGTTCCGCTCGCGCAAGTCGTCGCACCAGTCCAGCCTTGGCCGCCACACTGCCCGTACAGCGGAGCGGCCGGGCCGGTGCTCGGAGGCGTCGTGCTGGCCGGAGGCTGAACAGCAGTCGTCGTAGGCTGCTGCGGCGACGCAGTGGTCGTAGTTGGCGGGACGACAACCTCGGTGGCCCCGCCCGCGTTCCCACCCGTCCAGACCGCCGGGCCCGGCACAACGTACGAGTTGAAGTTGGTGTAGATGTTCGCCGTGTACCCCGGATCCGTCTCCTTGAACGCGCCCGGGATCGCGACCTTGGGGCCCGGAACGCCGCTGCCGCCGCCCATGACGGCGATCTGCGCGCAGGAGATGTAGAACTGCGGGATGCCCGCCGGCCAGGGGTTGTGGATGCCCAGCGACTGGATGCGCAGCAGGTACTCGCCGCTCGGCACGCTGGCGGGGATCGTGACGCTGTAGGAGAGGCTGAGGTCCCAGGATGCGCCGCCGCTTGACGAGAAGGTCGGGCCAATGTCTTTGATCTTGAACCAGACGGCGCCCGAGCCGTCGAAGGAGTCGGCCGTCGAGGGCGCCTTGGCGAGGTAGAAGGAGATGGGGCCTTGGTGGTAGACGGCGGTGTCAGCCGTGAAGGTTACGGTGCTGCCGGCGGCGACGGTGGCGGTGGAGCCGGCGCCCGTGAGGCCGCCCTGGTTGCAGCGGAGATCGGTGGAGGTGAGATCGGTGACGGGCGAGTTGTAGTTGGTGTTCTTGCGGATGTATTGGTATTGGGTACCCTTGGCTCCGTTGACGGTCAGGTATTGGAAGATGTCTGGATTTGTAAGTGTGTATTTTGAGATTTTAAGGGAAGGAGAGACGAACAGTGAGCTGATGCCTGCTGGGCAAGGAGCGTGGCTCCAAGGGCGACGATGGAGAACTTCATGGCTGTAGATGAAGGTGTGAAGTTTACGATGAGGGGGGTTGGAGGTGACAAGAGGAAGAGGAAGAGCAAGATGAAGAGAGGGAGTGAAGGTTTTTGTAAGGAACCGACAATACCAAGATGGAAGTAGCTACCTTATTCCGATGCAGATGCGTAAGGAAGATGCTTGTCAGCAAGCTAAGTGTGGAGGAGTCTTCGGCCGTGGCCATGCCCATGATCATGACCATGACCATGACCACGGCAGTTGGGGTTGTTTTCTCGGAAATGAAAGTTTTGGCTATATCAAATGACGGCAACGTGCTGTGCCAAGTACAGAATATAGAATACATAATGAGAGGGGATACTTTAGCTGGGCCGTGATCCCTGATCATAAGATGCAAAGACGAAGTATTTGGGACGGGTCCTCGTACGTGAGCTGGACGGTCTCTGGTGCAGCTGAAAGATGTAGGAAAATGCGGAGAAATTGGAGAAATTGGAGAAAGAGGAGAAAGAGGAGAACGAAGAGAGAGAAGAGAAGAAGAGAAAGAAAAGAAAGACATAGCCCACCATCGGATTCCTTGCTGCTCTTGGCGTACTCCGTAATGGCCGGTATAGATTATGGCCGGTCCTTGTGATCTGAGTAGGTAGATTAGGCATTAGGCATTGTGCATTTGCCGGGCCGTCGGGACTCGGGCGGCTCCAGGTCAGTCAGTACAGTCAGTACAGTCAGTAAAGTCTGTAAACAAGGATTGAAAGTACCTGCATGAATGATGAGAGAGAGGCACTGCGGCACTGCCCATCCAGAGTCTAGAGAACCTTCCCCCCCGTTGTTTATCCGATCAAGTCTCAACTCGTCATCCTCGCGGCTGAAACGCACCGACGTCCCGTTTGGGTATTAATGGTTCTGATATTCTGATATTCTGATATTCTGATATTCTGATATGGAGTATGGAGTAAAGTGGTCAGGGGAATAATCTGAGGGGACGGTGGAAAGTATTCGCCGGGTAGATGTTCAGGCAGGTCCACACGTGACGAGTCGGAATGAGGATCGGATCGGGTATACGTTACTCCCCATAAATCCATAATGAATGCCCGGACAGACAGCTTAAACCTCGCGAAGAGGGGGAAGAGATACCTAACAACTGTCTCTTTATATATTTAGCTTCATATTATTTGGTAAAATCATTTATTGAAGGGCTTCATTTGATGCTCTCTCTCTTTTCTCTTTTTATTTCTCGATCATCAAAGACTCAAGGCCTTATCGATGGATGCCGCAAGTGCACGACGTCGCGTCCGCCTCGGACTTGTCTCTCCCATTGTACATACCACATCATTTCACACTACGACATAACTTCATTCGTCCTTGATAATATATCACCGATATGGCTCTTTACAGTCTCAAGCCAAATTCCACATGTATTATAATTTATATCCAAAAGAGCACTCAGAGTGGTCTCAGCCAAACTTCATCTCCTGCAGTTGCTGTTGGCCCGCCAAGAAATAAGGGACTTCACCCTTTGCCCCTGAATTCCACACCAGATCTCGACAATCCGTCATGTCGGAAACTTGAAGTGCTCTGCCAGACTTCATCATTTTATGGTAAGGATTTCTTCTCTTTTTCTATATGTTCATCTTCTCAGATATCTCTCTCTTTACTATACATGATCTCTCTCTCTCTGTCTCTCTCTTCGTCTTCACCTCAGTACAAAATAACCAACGCACCAACCAGTTCCTCGAGGTGCATTCTTCAGCAGCTCGAGAAACCTAGATCACACCATTGAGGCCATATTTAGCAATCTTGAAGCATTTTTACCTTTTCTTCCCTTGCTTTTCGAGATTTATTACCATCGAAATCTAGACGCGATAGTTGGCTGAATTTCAATATGGCGCTATTCACATTTCTCGCATTCCTCGCCCCCTAGATTGGAGTGTCATAGCCTGTCCTCAGCCAAATACCATCTTAACATCTCGTTTTATCTTCATCGCTTTTCTTTCGTCGATTTCCTTCGTCGTGCCGACTAACCCCAGCCTTTCTTTCACGGCGACGACGTTGGTTGCAATTATGCCGTTTTCTGGACTTGTTATGAAGATTTCTCTGGCCCTGGCGTTGTTGGCTGGCTCGGCTGTAACAGCTACGGGCAGCCTCTATCAGCTAGATGCCTTTTATGAAGGCGAGGACTTTTTCGATAGCTTCGATTTCTTCACGGTTAGTATATCTTCAGTGTTGATGGAATCACGCTGACACTTCCAGGCCACCGATCCAACGAATGGATTTGTTCGATATGCGGATAACGCGACGGCGAGGGACCTCGGTCTCATTATGTCAGGAAGTCGTAAGCCTGCCTATCTGAGAGTCGATCATGACAATATTTTGGACCCCAATGGCCTTGGCCGCTACAGTGTTCGTATCGAGAGCAAAGCAACCTTCACTCACGGATTGATCATTTCGGATATATCCCATATGCCAGGTGGTCAATGTGGGACGTGGCCAGGTGTGTTTCATCGTCTCAAAACTGCATAATTATTACTGACGCGCAAAATCTAGCACGTATGTTTCATCGTCTCAAAAGCAGAACATGAGTTTGTTACTAACAAGTTCAGATTGGACATTGGGTCCAAACTGGCCTCTAGGCGGAGAAATCGACATTATCGAGGGCATCAATAGCCAAACCAAAGATCTCATGGCCCTCCACACCTCTCCAAACTGCAAAGTCAGCGGCCAAAACCAGCTGGGGGCCTTCCAGTCTGACAACTGCGATACGACGATAAACTTCAACAGCGGCTGCGGCACCACTGCAGCGACCTCCAACACATATGGAGAGGGCTTCAACGGTGCGGGAGGAGGAGTTTTTGCCACGGAGTGGACTTCAGAGTATATTCGTATTTGGCACTTCCAATTTGGCTTAGTCCCGCAAGATATTATTGACGGCAATCCGGATCCCTCAACTTGGGGTCTTCCCCAGGCAAACTTCCAGGGCGACTGTGTAATTTATGACCACTTCGCAGACCACAAGATCATCTTTGACACAACCTTCTGCGGTGACTGGGCTGGAAACCAGTTTGCTTCCGATCAAATATGTGGTCTTCTCGCTGGCGGCAGCTGCAAAGACTATGTAGCCAACAATCCAAAGGACTTCATTGACACGTACGTGCCTTTCTTTCTTCACATACCACTACAGCTCGTTCGTCCCGCTAATAAACGTATTCGTAGTTACTGGGCCATTAATTCTGTCAAAGTCTACAAGCAGCCTGAAATTGAGATTGTCTCTTCCACTCAGGTCACCACCCCCATCACTAGCACCACCCCCATCACCAAAGGCTCTGCCATCTTCTCCCCGACAACCTCCGTCCCCATCCTCCCAACTCTATCTGACGTGATCCCTCAATCCTTTGTCCTCGCCCCGGGCATGGGGGGATCAACCTCCATTTCCTACTCCGGCGCCCAGGCCATACCATCCAACCCCACGTCCGCCCCATATGTCATCCCCACCGACCCTGCCCAGGCTGGAACATTCAAATTCCTCGGCTGCGCGTCCTCCACCTCGGCCTTCGCAGGCTTCACCCAAGTCAAGGCCTCCCCGCTCATGACCGTCGACCGCTGCACGGCCAGCTGTGGATCCTACGCCTTCGCCGGCACCTTCAACACCATGTGCTTCTGCGCAAACACCCTCGACAACGCGACCGGCCTCGTCGACGTCGGACGCTGCGACATTCCGTGCCCGGGCAACGCAGCACAGGCCTGCGGCGGCAGCGCGCAACCGCAACTCAAGCGCCAAGCGTCAAACCAGATCCTTCTCTCCGTCTATGCCAACGAAGCGCTCCAGCCGCTGCTCATCAACGAAGCGCTCCAGCCGCTGCTCATCACCGCAACGCCGACTGCCAGCCCGCAGATGCCGCAGTCGAACGTCCTGGGATACGGGACTGCCAACACGCAGACGCCGCAGTCGAGCGTCCTGGGATACGGCCTCGGCGGCGGAGTGGATGCGGCCGCGATCGTGAACATCGTCCTCTCAGCCGTGTACGTGGACGTCTGCACGGGCTGCCCCGGTGGGCTGGAGACGCTCACGACTTGTGTGACGATTGAGGATTGCGGGTGTCGCCACGGCTCGCCGGCTACGGCTACGATTCCGATGACGACGCTGGAGAAGGCGTGTGATTCGTGCCTTAATGGCGGAGCGGGAACGGTCACTGTCACGGTGCCGGTTGTGCAGACCGTGGAGGCGGCGAGGATGGCTTCGATTTTGCCAGTTCTGCAGACCGTGGAGGCTGTGAAGACGGCTTCCATTTTGCCAGTTGTTGCGGCGGCTTTCCCAACTAGGGCGTCGAATGCGACGGCGTCCGTTGCTGTCTTTACTGGGGCAGCTCAGAGGGCGGTTGGTGCTGAACAGGCTGTTGCTGCGTTGGTTGGAGTTGTAGCTTTGGCTATGTTTTGAGACGAGGGTGATGAAAGATGTACAATGTTGGAAAGAATGATATGATAAGATCATGTTTGGAGGGATATACACAAATACGGCGTTATTTATTGGCTATTTATTTCTTACTTAACATATTATATTTCAAAACTTTATCTCGTTATATGATTTCACTGTTGGCGTTATGCGCTTTTATACGTAGACTAGAAAAAAAAGAGCCCTAGCTGAAGAACAAAACAAGGATGAGAAACTAGAATAGCCACGAGTAGTTTAATAGTCTTGTAAAAACCATGCAACATGGCTATCAATTCAATGCCTGTAATATTTAAATAGTACCACATTGCTACAGGTTGTCTGTTGAAAACCTAAGGATGGCGTCGCCAAGGCGCCACGGTATGGTAGATGAAGCAGCTGCAATGCACTGTAACCTAGTTATCAGCCCTGCTTATGTGAGAACGAGGAGCAATGCAGATGCATGCTAAGTCTAATTCGAGTTGCACCCCCCCCCCCCCCCCCCCCCCCCCCCCCCTTTTCCCATCGTCAGATGTGAGATGTGTGATGTGCTACTGAACGAAGGTCCATGCAAGGCACGAGATTAGATCAGGGGCAAGGGTTGATTGCATCTTATCTCAGCTCCGTATTATTTTATTTTGCTTATATTTTGCTCCAGGGTATGAATCCTGCCGCGGCCGAATTATTCTATCCGTTGTCTTGGGTAGCTCATCAAGATAATAACAGTCGACTGAGCGAGGCTGCCAAATGAATAATTGAATCCGATACGATGGGTTTGCAGTCGCTTTGCGCCTACTCCACAATCCATCGTGAAGACGTCTTCAGCATCAATCATATCAATCACACTCAGTTGTAGGAGTCTCGGAGTCTTCGGCCACATAAAAAGATCATCGGTTTCGCCCCAAAATAACTTCAACCATTGCAGATCACATGCAATTCCTTATCTTACGAAGAGGTCTTTCGACATCCACTGTGAACCTAAGGACTTCTTGCCAGCCATGGTCGCTCGAGGAGATAGACTTCAAAAACGAACTGGGCTGAAGTCAGCACTAATTTTCCATAGCTGTAAGGCCGCGAGTAGTCGCCTCATGCAAACGGGGGATTAATGGCAAGCTTAAGTCTCAGGGCCAGCTCGATGTCAGTGATTATATATTCAAGCGGCTTCCCACTTGTATCTGAAAACAATTCTCCCTGTTCAGGTAAAAAAATCACCTGTTTACAATGGTTTCTGTCATTATCTCAAAGACCCTATTCGTACTTTTTTCTATAATTCTTTTGACCACCTTATGCTTTTCCTAGAATCAAGCTTCCAAACATACATTTTCTCTCGGGAACTAATAGTAAGCCTTAGACACTAGCAGAAGAATATTCCATTGGACATCTCAGTAGAAGATATGTCATTGCTGACCAGCATCATATCACAGGAAGCTCCTCCATTACATCCCACCAACCAATAGAACAATGCACGACGGGGAACTTATGCCCCAGTGAAAGACTCACGGCAGCATCAGCACGACAACGACGAGTGAGCGGATTGAACCTTAGGATTGCCTGTCTTGGAGACTCCATAACCTTTGGTCAAGGCAGTGCCGATGGCAATGGTTACAGAGCGGATCTCCTACAGTTGCTCTCCGGCAGCAATGTGTTATTCATTGGGTCTCAAAGGAATGGCGAGATGTCCAACAACCAGAATGAGGGATGGTCTGGGTACAATATTGCGGGAGTCACTCTTAAGGCACCAAATATATACCAAGGCAAGCCAAACGTCGTCCTCCTCCACCTAGGTACAAACGATATGCACATTGCCGGTCAGGATGTGGCTGGGGCACCACAACGTTTATCAGCCTTGATAGACCAGATCTTCAACAATTGTCCTGACGTGACGATCATCGTGGCCAGCATCATCATGTCCCAATCCAATGATGCTGCATACACCAAGATTCCGACATACAACGAGGCTATCTCTGCTCTTATAGCCACCAAAATTGCAGCTGGGGCGAAATTGGTCCATATCGACATGCAAAACATTCTTACCAGCTCGGACTACGTCGATTCTCTACATCCCAATTCGAAGGGGTATGCCAAAATGGCCAATGCTTGGCTCTCTGGAATTCAAGCAGCAGCAAGCTTGATTACGGAACCCAGCGCAGTCTTCCAGGGTGTGTTACTGGATTTAGCTCAAGGAAGCGCAAAAGCTCCAGTTGACACTGTGCCTGCTTCTTGTGTTGGCACCATCACCTGGAATGGAAAGAACAATATTGGCAAGGGCCCCAATATTGGAATTAGCGATACCAATTCCGATAGCTCCCCAAGGTGGAAGGGTTCCCCGAACTACGCACAGGGGATAGTCCGGCCTCCAACATGGAGAATTCAGACCACAATTGGGCCGTTCGGTCCTGACAACGGGAGTAAGGTGGTCATGATAGATATGGACGGAGATGGTTACGCCGATTATGTGAGAATATCGGACAATGGCCAAGCAGACGGCTACAAGAACCCAGGCCCAGGCGGCGGGGAGTGGGCATTCTTAGGAACGCTGCATGCCGGGACTAATGGTGATGTCCCGTCTTCTCAACCCAGCAAAGTACATCTTGCTGAAATCGACGGAAATGGAAAGGGAGACTATATTGTGAGTTCAAAGTCTACATCACCCATTCTCGCAATCATTGCACATATGAAACTTCTACAAGCACCTTTTGTGGTGAATATGGACATTTATAAAATGGCGCAACGAGGTAGAAGGGCTTTGAAAAAGCCGGACTGTCCATTCTCGGCTTCAGATTCATTTTCGCTGAGTGAAGCAGATCATTGACATATCAGTGGAACTCAGTGCTGACAAATACATCTTAAATTTTAGATTGTGTGGAATGACTTGTCCATATACATCAGATTGAATGGTGGGGAAGTCCATACAGATACCTTAGTCGGAAAATTCAAAACAGGAGACTCTGTCCACTTTGCCGATGTCGATGGCGATGGCAAGGATGATCTGCTTGTGCTTGGCGCAACAACTGGGTCAGCGACTGCCTATCTCAGCAATGGCAAAGGGTTTGCGTCCAACGGCCTTGCCATTGCTGTTGGAGTGGCAGGTGCCAATAGTGGGAATGTACGCTTTATGGACGTCTCAGGTGACGGGAGATTCGACTACGTCCTGATCTCTGCAGATGGGTCACTCGAGGCTTGGCTCAACACGGGCACGTTTCCGAACATCAAGTGGAAACACATAGGTCAAGTTGCATCTGGTGTCAGTGGCTCAAGCAATGTCAATGTTCAATTCGCCGACATCAACAATGACGGAAGATCCGACTACATAATGCTCAACAAGGACAGCAGTGTTTCATGCTGGGCCAATGTTGGCGACCCTACAACTGCTGACGGCCTTCTCTTAGCAGATATCGATGGAGATGGATTTGATGACTTCTTATTCGTTGGCATGGATGGCTCAGTGAGTGCATGGCGCAATCGTGGCGGGCTAGGATGGGATGAATTGGGTGTCATTGCTCCAGGGCCTCCAGGAGCCGCAAGGAAGTACGTTCGGATGGCCGGTATTAATGGGGATGGGCGTGTACGTCACAAATCTCCATTATATTTATCTGCTTGATTCAGGTGCTTTGCGGTTGTGAGAGCTGACATCTGTGGCAGGCCGATTACATCCTTCTGAATGAAGTCGGGGCTGCCAAGGCGTGGCTTAATACTGGCGATATCAGTCATCCGGCTTGGGATCCTAGTGCTAATGGTTGGGCTCCTGGTGTTCCTGGAGGCACGCTCGACAATATTGTCTTTGCCGACCTGGACGGAGATGGGATAGTCGAATACCTCAAAATCAACAGTCATGGGTCGATTGATGCCTGGTTCAACCAAGGCACTCCGCAAAATCCAGTCTGGCATCATCCAACAAACAAGTTTGCAGCTGGTGTTGATGGTGCCAATCTTGGAAATGTCTTTATCAAAGACATCGACGGAGATGGGAAGGCTGACTACCTTGTTATGTCCGACACAGGCACAATTACAGCGTGGCTCAATACGATGGATCCATGGAACCCTGTCTGGATTAACGTCGGCGTTGTTGCTTCTGGCGTCCAAGGCGCTAAACGAGAATATGTTCGATTGGCGTATATGAATGGTTTGAATTCGCATTATCCCATTCATTCCGAATGATTTTCTAATTATTTTTAGGCGATAAACGTGTTGATTATGTGAACGTGACAGATCTGACAACTGCAGGTTTCTCTGTGTGGTTCAACGGTATGATATTTATCAAAACTTCATTTTCAATTCTTCAAGCTAATCATTCGTCCAGACGGAAACATACGAACAGCGGATGGCGTACAATTTGCGGATATAGATGGCGATGGCTTAGGCATGTAGTCATCTGCTTTTATTATTCGTTCTACAACTGACACAGTCTCCTGCACAGACGACTACCTTTGGATCTCTCAAACAGGAGCTGTGAGCGCCTGGCTCAATGGAGGATCCGGCACTAGTTGGACTCCGATACCGAATTTCGCGCCAGGCGTAGTTGGTGGAACTCGAGACAGGATAAGATTCTGCGATGTTGATGGCGATGGGAGGGTGGGTTCTTAATCCTTTCTCTAAGGGATCTATTTTCTTTGGCATAAACTGAATTCGCTGGTGCTTATAGGCAGACTATCTCTTTATATCACCGAGCAGTGGACTTACAAGAGCTTGGCTAAATAAAGGTGATGTGCATGCCCCCTATTGTTGAGATATTCAGATCTCATGCATGTCTCATATCATGCACCGAACGCTAGAGCAGGATCTAGAGCAGGATATTCACCTGCATGCAGTCCAATAGCCGACTGATGCCTACTGTTGCCTATTGAGGCTAGAGGCATATATAAGTAGTTATATTTCCATAGCTAGACTAGATTCTATTCTACATGCTATTATCACATTCTCACTCTGACTCTTCCGCTCGTGATCACCTATTCAACACCTATTGGCATGAGACTGGAAGCGATACTGGTATACCATTTGCGCCTGAGTGCCTGGTGGTAGGCTGGGAAATATAAGATTTGCTGATATGGTGAGTTCTCTAAAGGACTGTGGTATAAACTTACTGACGAGAGATGAATAGGATGGAGATGGGAGGTAAGAACACCGACAGGCGATCTAACTAGCTGTTCATTATTGATATCTATAGATGTGACTACATCAAGATTGCAGATGATAGCAGTGCGATTACGGTCTGGTTTAATACTGGCCTCATCGGATCTGTTGTGTGGAAGAGCCCAAGCCCTGTGTTTGCTCCAGGAGTCGGTGGTGGGAACACGAATAATATCCAATTTCAAGGTCCGATCCATTTACTTTTGCAACGAAGAAGGTCTGAAATTTTGCTGATATCTCTATTATAGACATCGATGGCGACGGAATCGCAGATTTCTTACTTGTACGTATACCTCGATGCAATATCTGTACTGTGTTCTAATGAATCATCAAGATTGATCCTGTGGGCAAAATCAATGGCTGGTACAACAGAGTCAAGGCACAACCATCCAATCCTTGGCAGAAGGCCTCAGATCCAGAGACTGGACTTGTAGCTGCTGGAGTGACTGGTGGAAAACGTCCAAACATAAGACTTGCTGATCTTGATGGCGACAAGCGATTTGATTACGTCGATCTCAACTTGATAAATGGAGCTTTCGATGCGTGGATAAACAATATCAATAATTGTTCAGGCAGCGACAGTGCATCTCCCTCAACTCCTGGGAATAGTGGAGGAAATACTGGAGGGAATACCGGCAGTTCTACTAATCCAGGCCAGTATAGTCCCGGTGATGTCGACAGTCCTATCAACGCAGGAATGAATGCTATCACCTGCACGTCCCTAGTCCCAGGAGCAACTTTAACCATAACTGGTCAGTTTTCCAAAGACTCGCATTACTCTGGAAAAGCCATCTTTCATCTTCTCACAGACATTGGAATCTTCTCCCTCCATAAACGTGCCTGTAAATTACCTGCTGACATCTTTTCTGCATCACTTAGGGCCCTGCGCAACAGAAATTGCTCGACTTCCAGCATCTGGAGACTCCAATAACCCAATAGGTCCTCTTTCTTGCAAGCGCTGTGATCTTATGCGCCTGCTCACCAAAACCTGCTGTGGCAGAGGTGGAACACTCGGCAACCCAATCCTGCTCCCTGCCAATGAAGCTGCTCCTGTTGGTAAGGAACATGATTGAATTAGCTACTAAGGGTTTCCACTGATTTTCCCCAGATATTATGCTTCCTCTAGGTTTTGTTATCCCTGGGGGTGTTGACTTCACCTCGCAAGGAGGCGATGGAATTGCTAGCGGACAGATTCTCGACAAAGAAGAGGCAATTCCTGCAGGAGCCAAACTCGGTGTCGATTTCATCATCCCGAAGGATACCGATCTCACAGACGAAGAGGATGAGGATGACTCGGATTTCGACGAGTATGTGACTGTCATCATCACTAGCACAATCTGGAATAGCCCGACAGTAACTGTTGGCTGTCCATTCCCGTGCGTGATAATTCTACCGCCTACGCCATATCCAGATATAATGCCCTCACCAGTAACATTGTCTACAACTATCTCACCGATTCCCTTTTCAACTATTGTCACTCCTTCGATTTTCACAACTCCAGCGGTTACAGTATCGCCAATCACAATTCCACACCACCTCACTATCCAGGCCCCGCTAACTCGCCTGCCTCCTTTCGCACCAGTTCGATGGCCACTTGGACGCTGGAACATCGGTTGCCCTACGATTTTTTGGGGATTGATCTCATTATGTCCACCAGATGGGATAAAACTTCCTGGGTCAGATTTTGGGATTAATTTCCCTATGCCACCAGGACCTAAGATCACCGCGCCGCCGCATCTGATTGTCATCACAAACGGACCTATAGACCCTGACAAGGGCTCAACCGAATCCAAGCCGACCACAACTAAGTCAAGTTGTACCACAAAAAGTACTATCACGGCTTGTTCCACCGACATATTTTGCACTGGGCCTGCTGCAACTGGTATAGCTAAGCGTGCAGACGACTGCAGTACAAGCGAGCTTTGCAAGACTACAACGGGATGCAGTGTGAGTGCAACAGATGTGACCTCTTCTGAAAGAGCTACACGTACCTGGACATACATCTATCCAACTGATCCTGCAAATGCAGTATCAAACAATGCAGTGAATATCCGTCTTGATAGCTACGCCGGAAATGAAGTCTATAGGTCTTTCAGCCCACACCTCGGAACATTTTTCTGGTACGCACCAATAACTGATGACCAGGCTACTATTCTTAGAAGAAATCCTAGGGTTTGTTGATCATATCCGTTACAGAAATAGAAATTTGCTTATTTAAACAGATAGGAGACTTTCAATGGGATGGAATACCTATTTTGCCTCCCGCAAGGCTGAGAACTCGAAGGTCAAGAAATAACGATGTCATCTACAATCTCACGTACCCTGAGATAAATCACGCACTATGGCGCCGCGATGATGGGATAACTGTCGACAGCAATATGTCCGACGAGCTTTGCGTAGTGTTTTGGAGCAGGTCTATTGCTACACTGGCAAATACAAACGCAGAATATGTGTACGATAAAAGCGCTGGAAGAGGTGTTACAGTATACGTTATTGATAGTGGCGCTTCTCTTCGTCTTCCTGTATATTCTCAAGTCTCTCACTGACTAAAAATTTTGCTAATATTTCCACAGGCTTTTCAAGTCTCAGATGTGTTTGACAATCGGACTCCTGCAACAAGAGCGAGATGGATCTTTGTCCAGCCTAACGGAATCAGCACACCAGGAGATGGGGGTATTTTTGGCGAACATGGAACATGCATGTTAGATAAGGTTACAGGAGCTAAGAACGGTATATCGAAGAACGTTGACCCTGTCATTGTTAAATTGACACGGGATTCTAAAGGTAGCGACGCTAGGTGGCTCGACGCATTCAGAAGTATATATGACGACCACTATACAGCCGGCACTGGGAATGGCAAGATTGCAATAGCATCTCTGTCAATGGGGTTCGATTTAGGAAAATTTCCTATTATAGAGAGCCTGCTACACATTCTATTTGTGGAATTGGCTAAAATAGGAGTGTTGCTAGTAGTAGCTGCAGGGAATTCCGGCAATGCGGTGAGCCCCAATTCTCCGAGTCGACTTTCAAGGCTGACGGTTAATCAGAAACCACTCATGTGGCCAGCGACATTTGCAGAAGGCGATGGAGGATACAACATCGGTATGCTTGTTGTGGGTGCTGTCGACAACGCTGGTAATTTGGCCGATTTCAGCCAGGACTCCCCCGACATTGGCATATATGCACCAGGAGTAAATATAACATGTGCCAGCATTTGGGATGGTGAAGCTAAAGACAATGGAACATCCCCTGGTCAGTATCTGAAAGGGACAAATCAGTAAATATTGATAACTAATTTGATCTGGGGTTTCTAGCTACCGCCTCCGTTTCTGGCCTGTACGCGTATCTTTTGGGGTTGGAGGAAGTCCAAAACCATCTTGCACAGTTTTTATCGCCACTCGAGAAGGTACGAGCGCTAAGAGCTTGGGGCCAAAGTCTGGCATGGGAAAGAACTTCTGGAAGTGGAAAGAAAGTAATCTGGAACGGTGTCGACAAAAGTCAATGCGTCCTTCCCAAAAGGCAAAACTCAGGAGGTGCCTGCGAGCTCTTCCCATCTGGTACTGGCAACGATAATAATGGAGGTGCAAGCAATCCAACAGTAGTACCAGGGGGAAATGGGGGTTCAGTTGGAGGTGGCGGCGGAGGAGATAGCAGTACCACAGCATCACCTGGTGGAAATGGGGGAGGCGGCGGAGGAGGCAGCAGCACCACAGCCGCCGTTTTCAACCCCAGCCCAAGTCCGGATGTTCTAACTTGCTACAACTCGGGACAAACAGCAGATCGTCAGAAGCTCTTACAAGCAGTATCAAACTTCTGCGCGCTGTATTCCGGTGTGTATGATGGTAACAGGGCTGAATCAGCTCTCACAAGATTCCCTTGGGATGATGCCGAGGGGGCGGCTATCGATGTTTTAGTACAGCTTTCCGGTACGACGAACGGCTGTCAACGAGCTCTCACTGAGGTACACTACATTCTTGGTCTGCGGAATCTTTCAAGAGTCCTAACCGTGCTAATGATTCTGTTTATGTAGCAAATTTGCAACTTAGAATTTGCAAAGATGATTGATGGCTGCAACACCGACACCGAGACGAAAAAACAAGGCGGGAGAATGGACAGTGAATGTCTACTATTCAATGTAGATCCGAACAGTAATCCAGATGGGAAACCACCCAAACCATCTGGAACGGATCCCGTCTTTGTGATTTTCGGTACTGAAATCGTGATCAATGACGGAGACAGCACTTTCTTCAGCTATTCCATGTCAGGCTACTCTTCTAATGATTGGTTGAACTTCGCACCATGCGATGTTACTCTAGATTGGAACATAAGCACCGATGATCTATCACCGCCGCCAGACAGCATCGACGGCATCACTGGCGTTTTTGGTGACAACTGCAAATATATTGCAAATGCCGGCCTCAGCTGGGATGATGCTGAGAAAGGTGACATAGTTGGAAGACTGGACTGTGATAGCTGGGGCAATGCAAACTGTTTCAAAGATGGCACCAGTGGGCCTTGTGCAACATTTGGAGTCAATCTCAAGATGCTATTAGTATGCAGCTGGCCCTAAGTTATGATAGGAGCTGGCAAATGCGGGATTCGAGGGGGGAGGTTGAAGATTTGGTTATGTTGCTTTTTGTTTCTGTCCGCACTTTTGTGCTGAGTTTCGAACTCGCGGACATTGTAGCTTCTGTGGTTTTGCTGAACTGTTTCTAAAACAGGATCAAAGCAATGGGTGCTACAACTTCTGATTCTCTTCATGCAAGGACTCTCTCACTTTGAGTTCTATATCTCAAGTCTACATTCCATAGTCCTATAGTTTCTACTCGAGCAATTCAACAATTAAGAGAGGGGAACTATTGCAGGAACATACAATAGAATATCAGCCGTGCTCATAGCAGGAGCAAGAAGATAATGACGCGGACGACATAGAGGCGTTGGATATGTATATATATAATAGGTGATTCTACCACTGGCTTGGTGCATGGTTCCATGCATTGAAGATTGATATCAATGTGATGCTATTGGATATCACAGGCACATCTTCATGTTGCATGTTTCTTTTTTATAAAACCATCAAACTAAGTGCCCGATCGGCTATTAGACCAAGGTGAACTGAACATTCATCGGGGCAAATATCCTCAAACTGCCTCGGAAGACACTGTCGAGGCCGGATATTCACTTCAACAAGACTCCATCCATTCTTTGAATTCTTTCTTCGCCAGTTATCACTTGTGTTATAATTCTCAAAGTCACGTGGTTTATGGACTTTGGGCCGACTCTTTCCGCATGTAGAACACGTGCAACTGGCGGTCACGGCGTCCAAGGTCTCATCTCACCGTCTCGAGAAATGATGAATGAGAATTCCAATTTCCATTTTCCTGTCGATTTCAATTGATTTATATTTCTTGCTCTTTCGTTTACCCCCTCCCTTCTTCGGGTCTTGATCTTTATCTTATCGCTCAATTCACCTTCTCCTCATCTCATCCTCGATTTCTCGACTCGTTGACTCCTCACAAGTTCACAACGTATAGTTTCTCTCAGTCTCTCTCAACACAACTTCAAGCAAGATTTGATATCAAAATAAACGACGCGACGCGATGGCAGAACCCTCGCAAAAGCCAATCGTCCTGCACATCGGCGACCCCATCAAATACAACCCCGCGATCTACGCGCGCTTCTCCTCCTCCTTCACCGTCATCCAGCCGTCCTTGGAAGAGCGGCAACGACCGGAGTTCATCCAAGCCCTGAAGGAGAAACGATGGGGCGATTTCTCGGCCATTTTTCGTCCATTCTGGTCAACTGGAGGAGAGATGGGACGCTGGGATAGGGAGTTGATAGAGTTTCTGCCAAGCAGTGTGACGGTCTTTGCGAGTGCGGGCGCGGGCTTCGACTGGGCCGATGTGGATGTACTTGCGGAGAAGGGTGTGTTTTTCTCTCCTTCTTCCTCTTGCTTTTCTCACTCCTTCCCTTCTCTTCTCTTCTTCTCTCCCCCTCCCTATCTTCCTCTTCGACCTGCATCCTACGCCCTCCTCGAGCTCCTGAAAGATAGGACATGCCCCAGAGCCGAACGACTGACCATCCCCAGGAATCATCTACTGCAACTCCTCCCTCGCCTCCACCGAGTCCGTCGCAGACTTCACCCTCTTCGGCATCCTCTCCACCTTCCGCCACCTCCCCTGGTGCATCTCCGCCTCCTCCTCGCCCCCCACCTTCACCCACTGCCACCTCAACGCCACGGCCGTCTCCCACAACCCCCGCGGCCACGTCCTCGGCGTCATCGGCCTCGGCAACATCGGCCAGGCCATCGCCGCCAAAGCCCACGCCGCCTTCGGCATGCACATCGTCTACTTCGACGTCGTGCGCAAGGCCCCACAGATCGAGGCCGCCGCGCATGCGTCTTACGCCGCGACGCTGGACGAGCTGCTTGCGCAGAGCGACTGTGTCGTCCTCGCTACGCCGGCGCGGCCGGATGGGTCGAAGGTCATAGATGCGCGCGCGCTCCGCCAGTTCAAGCAGGGTGCCCGCTTTGTGAATGTCGCGCGCGGGAGCTTGGTGGATGAGGAGGCGCTGGCCGATGTGCTGGATGCGGGGGTGCTGAGTAGTGTGATGCTGGATGTGCATGAGGACGAGCCGAGGGTTTGTGAGAGGCTGAAGGGGAGGAGTGCGGTGATGCTCACGTGCCATAATGCGGGGGGCACGGTGGACACGCATATCGGATTTGAGAGGCTGAGCATGGAGAATATTGAGGCTGTTTTGAGGGGGGAGATACCGGGAAGTGCGGTTAATGCGCATCTTTTGAAGACGAGAGGAAGGTAGGGGAGGGTGGGTATGCCGAGGGTGGGGGGAGGTTGAAGCTCTGAGGAATAGACAATGGAAGATGAGTTATGATGGCAGGGAGTTACAGCGCTTCTTTGGCGGAAGTCGGGGCATATAGACGTTAAAACCATGGCAATGCGTGACGAATTTTATGATCTTCTTTAGAGACAAATTTTAGAAGGCAACTTCGTATTCAAGGACAGACAATGAGAAGTGACAAATAAACGGAAATGTTGCGAGCTGTATTAGTCTAACTTATAATCCCATGTTAACTAAAGCCTTTAATTGCTTTATTAGATATTAAGATCATTGCTAAGCAGAGGCTAGCCCTAAAATAAATTGCTCCCCTCTATTACGATTATATAAATCGAGTAATGTAGAGGTGGAGTGCTAGAGTGCTAGATTTAGTCTAAGGAAGACAGAAGAAAAGAAAGAGAGAGAGGTGCTAAACACAGAAATCTATGTCCCTGGCGTGGTAGCGGACCAGAGCATTGTCTGTGTGCGAGAATATCTTAACATAGGAGACTACCTGTCGGGTATGTTCACGAGGGACAAGGACAATGAAATAATGTCTCAACAGAAAGACGGGGATGACGAGTCTTGACTATGCCGGTATTGATAAATACTAGTTGGAAGTTCTTCATAGCGCTTCAAGTGCTTGGAACCATGTTCGAAACTTCAACAGGACTCTGAGCATCCAGTGTCAAGCCGTGCGGAGAGCCATGTTGTTAGGTGGATTCGTGGGTGCTGCTCTAGTTCAGGCCGAAATGCATCAACGATTACTACATCACTTTTTGTAGTGAGAACAGCCTTCCATTCGTGTCTGCCATTTGACCTTAAAGGTGACCTAAAGAATCAAGAAAAGATAAAGATAGTAAAGAGCAGCAAGTCCTGAAAGTAATGCAGGGAAGATGGCTTCATTTCTTGAGACTTTGAAGCATAAGAAGTGTTTGCAATAACGTCATGAACATGTATGGATTCAAGCTGTCAAGGCCCTCCGATTTATATAAGCGCTAGGAGCAGCTGATGACAACAGAGCATGAATAGTTCCTCCACAGACAATGGAAGAAGACAGCTACTCACATTTGTTATGAAATGAAAGCTGGAATGACATGTTCTTTCACCAAACCGCAAGCCTCGATATCTTCTGCATGAGCACATGCATACTCGGGAGTAATCAATCCGCATCATCAGCATGCAGTCAAACTCCTCTTCTTGATTGAGGAGCCGCAATGTATCGAGGCTCGCTATGATGTAGATGGGATGGGCTTCCGAAAGCGAAGGATTGAAACATGCCAGGCGGTTTGTGGTTCCAAAGCATCGTGCCACCCGATGATGATTGCTCGTTCGTCACTCGTCACACCCATCTCTGTATCACAGTCGCCAACTTCACGCGGAGTCCATGTTCGTCAGCCATGCATGCGTAGAGGTAAGATGCCGGACGAGCAAACATGCCAGCGTTATTGTGAGTCTTCATCCGCTGTTATGGTCAAGGCTGGATATCTCCTGTTTGCACGTCCAGCCGGCTTGAGGCTGCAAGTCGTAGTTCGACGTTTCAGCAGTGGAAGCTTTGCTCTATTTCTCCTTCGTTGATCAATCGTCGTCCGCATTCAGAGACATCTCGAAGTCTCTGTGCCTTCAGGATTGTCTGCCATATGGTAACGGCATATGGTGTGGCAGCATGGCATATAGTCGACGTCAATATTTCCGGCTGAACTTGAACCGGAATCGATATCGAGGCATATCTGCAGAGAATATTTATTAGTACTGCATTTCATCAGTGCAGTAGAGCGCAAAGCATATCCGTATTGAAGAAGGGGAAGTTTGGATGGCTGTTGTCCCAAGCTGTGCTGCCTTCGAGTACCATTGGAAAACAATCACATACCTCAAAGTTCAGACTGGGCAGTTTCCATGGGGGAGTTGTTATTGAGATATGATTGCACCTCCTCCTCGTCGGCCTCTCCCCGCTCTTGCAGGTTCATTTTCCGTAAAGTAAAGTAAGCTCTCGGTTCCTCACCTCGACCTGACCTCGAACATCATCATAACGCGACTCCTGCACATCTCCTTCATCGATCTTGTCCCTGCTATCCAAATTCCCTTCAAACTGGATGCTCAGCATATGCTTCAACATGTGTTGGCCATTCACGGATATCGAGCTCGAGGATTCCTCAGAGCGCGAGCAATGCAGGATCACACACAAGCATAAGCACACGCACACTCGAACTCGATATACGTATCCGGCGCGCCAGAGCAGATGCCCCCTATGTGGGAAATGCACATGCCCATCATGCCATCCTCAGCCTCAAGTCTGCCAGCCGCTGGCGACAATGCCCAAGTATCTCGGTCCGGCTGAGGTGACCGTGAGCATCAGTCCTCCTCCAAGTGTTGTAAGTATCCCCAGATCTCCTTCTATCCTCTTCGAACTTTGAAGCCCTTCCGCCGTCACCAGTTCCCTCCCGCTGCATCGCTGGATCTGGCGCTGCTTTGGCAACAATCGAAGTCCGCTGGCTTGGTAGGAAGAGAAGAGCTCTTTCCCCTCGGACAAGATCCTGGACTTCTCCAACTCTCCCGATCTGGGAGACAATTCAAAGACAATTCAAAGACAAGTCAAATTCAAACTCAAACTCGCCGGGTTATGTGGGTGCAAACTGTTACGTCGTCACTCGTCACTCCTCACTCGATCTGGTAGGGTTACTTTCAGACACAGACGTAAATCTTCCGACCTACACATATTCCCTTCAACCTTCCAACAACAAAAACAACAACAACATCAACAAACATCAACAACAACAAACAACAAACAATTCTCTTGCATCACAACACCACAATATAAGACACAACCTGACTGAGCACAACACAACCTCGTCACCGTCCATCACACCGCTCCTCACAACGAGCAGGTGCCTATCTGCCTATCTCGTCCTCCTCTTTGATATTCTACATTCATCCCTCGATCTCATCCCTTTTCCCTTTTACTTCGACTTGATCTTCGTCTCAATGTCCACTCCAACTCCAACACCAACACCAACACCTGCAAACTTTCAACCTCAAGTCCCAAGCACTGTGAACGGTCCTTGGACTCACACCTTTGTTCCTCCCTCGAACAACACCATGTCATGCACCGCAGGTGTCTCTGCTACCCACTCCTGCCGATGCGGCGGCGTCGAGACTAAAGTCAAGATGGGACCTCAGATTATGCTTCCTGGCGTCCAGGCTTTTCCTCATGGCATCATCAATCGACCACTTGGTCCGGGAATCATCTACCCTGGAATCCACCAAGGCGGAGGCAACATCATCATCAACAACCAGCCCGTGGGACCGATCTACCAGGGCGCTGGCTACGGCTACGGCTTCCATGGAGGTGCAAGTGCCTCTATCACTCATTGATTCTTCATTTTTCATTTTTCATTTTTCGTCTTTCATCTCTCATCTCTTCCACGAACCCAAGCTGACTTTGTCTCCCTACAGTACTATGGACACCGTTTGGGTATTAATGCAGCCAGCTGCGTTCAGTATCCCGGCGGCCAGAGATACCTTGTCCCACCGGCGAACCCGTTGTGGAACGGCCAGCAGTGGGTCACGCATGGTCGGACCAAAACTGAGCACATACTCGATATGAAAAGCAAGGCTGATTCGCGTCCGCAGGATTTGGCCCCTGCTGATCCCGACATTGCGCGCATGTATGAGGTGCAGGAGTTGGATGGCAACTGGACGCGCCGCAATCGGTATACCATTGACAGTGGAGATATTGGACAGGTCCGTTGGTATCAACGTCCCGACGGCACATTCTTTGCAAAGCGTCTCCCTACGGGCTAGATCGTTGCGGGTCTCTTTCAGTATGCCATCATCCTGAGCTCAGGCAGTCGCCCAGGCTTACCATTGCAGACAGAATTTCTCCTCCACCTCTTCGAGGGGAATGAGAGGAATGACACTCGTTGATGGCTTTCAGATGGGATTGCCGGTTGATTCTTATTCCTCGGACTGTCCATGTGGTCGGGGTTTCATATGGATTTACATTGCTGATGTGGATACATGGCGTGGTCTCTCGAGGGGGATAGCTGAGCAGCTGGCTGAGACGTTTATGGCTTGACGATTATGATGACGACGATGATGATTGCATGATAAGTCAGAGGCAGTGGCAGTGAGAGAAGGGCGGATACTGCTCAGCTCCTGGCTTATTCAGAGATGCGGCTTTGCTTTTATTGGGCTTATGGTAGCAGCCAGATCAATCAACCTCTGCCAGCTCGATGTTTGTTCTCTGGTTGATGCTTGTTTCTCGTGTGCATTCTGTGTTGTGAACAAACAAACAAACAAACAAACAATGCTGTGAGCTGGCCTCCTATTCTGTGACAGATATTTCCCGTTATGACTATAATTGGACGATGACTTTTCTTGCTGTTGCATTCGACAATTGGACATCCTGTTTTCCGATTGTATTAATTCGGCATTATCCACTGAGGTTTGAAGGGTTAAATAGCACTTTGTGAAGTGATAATTTGCAAATGCTCCTTGAATATCTTAAGAGCAATCAATCAGCAAAGACATTGATATGAAGTTCCCTGATGAGGTATCATGGGAAGAGGATTGACGAGTGGAGTTGGTGATCTGGACGACGGGAATTCTGCCCCGCGCTCCCAAAATAACAGCCTCGGCTGGTCCCGCATCGCGTCCCCCACGTAACCGGCAGAAGACGCAATACCTTCCCGGGTCTTTTCTTCCAACCTCCAACACATCCATCCACGCCATCACCAACCTCCAAACTCGGAGACAGAGGTCCCTTCAACCCTTCATAATCCACCCCGACAATCCCAATCCGCCGCGATGCTCCTCCTCGGCCTCACCGGCTCCATCGCGACCGGCAAATCCACCGTCTCCAACATGCTCCGCGCCCCGCCCTACTCCCTCCCCATCATCGACGCCGACATCATCGCACGCGAGGTCGTCGAGCCGGGCACGGCGGGCTACAAGCAGATCGTGGCGCACTTCTCGGCGTCGACGCCGGACCTCCTGCTCGCCGACGGCGGGCTCAACCGGCCGGCGCTCGGGCGCCGCGTCTTCGGCGACTCCGACGAGCGCCGGAGCGACCGCGCCGTGCTGAACGGCATCGTGCACCCGGCGGTGCGCATGGAGATGTATCGGCAGCTGCTGCGGGCGTATCTGCGCGGCTGCTGGGCCGTGGTGCTCGACGTGCCGCTGCTGTTCGAGAGTGGCCTGGACACGCTGTGTGGGACGGTGATGGTGGTTGCAGTGCGCGACCCGGCGATACAGATGAGGCGGCTGAGGGAGCGGGATGAGCATCTCACGCAGGAGGATGCGGAGAATAGGGTCGTGAGCCAGGGGGATGTGAGGGAGAAGGCGAGGAGGGCGGAGGCGAGGGGGTGGAATGATGGGGGGAGGGAGGAGTTGAGGAGGGAGATCGAGAGGGTCATGGCGACGGTGAAGAAGGGGAGTCCGAGGTGGTGGGCGTGGTTGCTGTTGCTGGTGCCGCCGCTGGCCGGGTGGGCGGGCTTGTGGACGTATTATAGGAATCGGAGGATTAACAAGGAGTGGAAGCAGGCAGAGCTAGAGGAGAAGGCTAAGTTATGAGCATATGTACGTAGTTTTTTATACCAATCTGCTCTCTTATCGGGGTCTGTTTCTGTATAATCTCATATTGTTGTTGCTCCGCTGTTGAGCGCTGTTTGAGAGTTTGCTTTCGAGCCTGCCTGCCTGTACAATTCTGCAAGAAATACAATGGCCACCGTCAAGGCCGCTGCAGCCAAATCATGCATGCACCATTGCTATGAGTGTGCATATGTATTATGTATTGCCAGTGACAAAAGCACTGGAGACAAGTTACAGAACCTAAAAGACGATTCTCATGCCCAGCAGCTGGAATATGTATCTTTGCATCTTTTCATCTTTGCTTTATACGCGGGTTTCCACATCATTTCATGCCTGGGCCTTTATCACGTGGTCCACGAAGTCGGTGGAAGGCACGCTGTTTCCAGTTTCCAAGGGCTTGTCGAGCGAGTATACCTGAATGACTTGAGCCGCAATCACCTCTCCACAAACCATCCTTCCTCCATCTCTTCAAACTCCATTCCTCCAAACTTCAACGTCAACTTAACTGCACACGTCACCGGCTGCAATCTGATTGCCTACATGAGCATTATTCAGTCAGTCAGTGAATCACACGTCCTCATGATTCAGAAGCCCAGCATTTGATTCCCTTTGTATATATCTTTACCATGGATCGCTGATTCAGCCTGTCCTTGTTGATCATGTTAAAATGTCTAACATATCGAAAGAGAGGCAAATCACTCATTCATATCACCTCATATCTTTGAATCACTCACCTGGACAAGTTACAGCCGGAGCTGCACCGCTGAGTCGTCAGCTGTGAGCCATCCCTCGCGAGCTTTCTGGAATCTTCACTGCTGGGCCTGTTGATCTCTCAGTTGTTGAAGCCCAGTGGCACTCATTTGAAGCTCCCTCGTGGTATAATGCCACCGAGAGCAAACCTTGTAGAATGGGTAGCAGGAGGAACTCTTCCCCGGCCTAGGATGAACAAGAAGAAAGCCACCGTACCAGACCCAGTCCCAGACCCAGTCCCAGTCCCAGTCGCCACAATGCCAGACAGAAATGCTGAAGACAACGAATTGAGTGGTTGTTCTACCTGTTGCAGCTGCTCGGACTGCTGCGACACCTGCTCCGAGGCCTCCGACTCTTCCAAAAAAGTTCGCTGGAAGAATCCCAAGGGGATTCTCAAAAATGCTGGCAAGGTGGAGAATGGAGAGCATAGATGTTGTGCTGTTTGCACGTTCAAGGTGCATTGTAATGAGAAGCATTTTACGGGGAAGAACGGCAAGATTTGTGGGAACAGCAAAAAATGCACTCCAAGTGACGGGAAGAAGGGAAGCAAAAAGAAGAAGAATACCAGCTCAAATTCACCAAATCAGTCGAGACAAAATTGGACACCAACAAATAAAGCCAACGATAATTATTCCTCCTCACCACCTTCGAACCCCAACAACATCCAAGTCCACCGGGTTGAACTTCCACAAACACCACCTCAAACACCAGAAGAACGCCGATCTGCCCAGAATCTTGCTTCGTACCTCAGCAGAAATATGTCCCGTCTGATCCTGCCCTCAAGGGCTGAAGTCATCATCCGCGAGGACGTCCTCGAGAACCCGTCTGATCCACGTCCAAATGCCTTCTTCGACGCCAGGACCGGTATGCTGCGCGTTTATCACGGGCCGTTGTATGGAAATCCCGGCGGATCCTTGGTTCCTCTGCAAGCACAGCATGTTCCGATCGGGACCCCGGCACCACCGACCAATGCATACAGCAATCCTTGGGCCGGGCTCATGGCTGGCATGGGCGGGATGTGGCCTTTCGGACTCAGCCAGCGGGGCGGCGATGGCGCTTATGGGATGCCGCTCAAGAATGAGCAGAATGGAAATTACTCTGGGTATGTTACCATGACTGGCGGTGGCGAACTTGGTAGTAATAGTGGACAAAGATCGAACAACTTCAATTCGAAGCCAAACTTCAGCAACGGCGGAAACAACAATAGTTATTCTCGAGGTAAGTCAGAAGCCAACGACAAAGACGACAACGGCTCATCAGACGATGCAGGTGGATCGAACTCGATGCCGGGTGCTTTCAACAACGATGATGACAACACAAATGACAATACTACTGCGTCGCGCTGGAAGGATTCCACTGACACCACGAAAAATGATACTTGGTCTGGCGATGATGGCGGTGGCTGGGAACCACGCGGCGATACCTCGAAGGCGAATGCTAACAATACATCGACCGATGATGCATGGGGCGACTCCAATGACACGAGCAATAACAACACCTCCAGTCACCAAGATTGCGCGGCCACGAACAACACCAGCCAAAGCCGCAACAGCACCTGGGAACAATCCGCCAACATCTCCGGCGATTCGGGCTGGAACTCCGAAAGTGTACACAGACGTTACAACCCGGCCACCGACACCGTCCTCAGCGCCGGCTCCTGGGGGGAAGGCACTCCGCGAGGCCCTACGGCCGCGCTGAGAGGCAATTCGGGCGGAGGGGGCGATGGGGGTGGGTGGGGTCCATCAGACACGAAGGCGGATTGGGGAGATCGGAAGGCGGCGCAGAGCACGCAGCAGCAGAATTCGGCGCAGGATGGCGGGTGGTGACGGTGGCTGCTGAGATTGACGGGCTGAGCTGCGCAGGGAGACGGAGCGGGGGAAGGCGGGCGAACGGGACAATATGCACGAAGATGCGATATCATCTTGGCATATGTTTGGCAGGAGAGCAGACTTGGAGTATTTCTATCGCTTTGCCGCATCCATTGGAACCCATCTGGGCGTACAAATACATGCATCAATCGTGCTTCGTGCTCGGGAGATCTGCACGCCAGATCCGAGATCTTACTTGCCGCTGCGTTCACGAGAAGAGGCTGGGTATGGCTTACGAAAGCTGCAAAATGGGATCAATAATGATAGACAATAAGACTCAACTCGTGGCATCATATGGGCGTGCGCTTGTGAAAATAATCCACGCTGTGAACTACCTACAATTTGATCTGCTGGAGTAATCGACCTTGACTTGCCGTTCTGGAAAACTCGCTTGGGACATCTGAGTTAGGATTAGAAAAACTCACAGGGTCAACTCGTTCGAAACGCTGGAAGAGATGCATTACTAGTTTAGCCAGCCGCCTATTTCAAAGAGTCGAGGTAGATACTCCGGATGTAATACGTATATATGCATGTATGATACCGAGAAAGAAATCCATAGCCTACAGGACGTTCAAAACCCCTCAAAGGCCAAAAGATGGATAATGCAAAATCTAAGTTGCCATTCGTCTATCCAGCACTCCTCCACGCCTCATGCATCGTATAATCATAACAGGTATGGTACAAGGGGGATATCGTTCCTTCATTCCAGTGCATCATCCATCCTCATCCAATAGCATGACCAATCAATCCCGACTCCGATTACTCAGCCACCTCTTCAATACGATCTCCCTGACCCCATACCGCTTCAGCACATCATCAACACCCATGCCCTGTTCCTCCTCCCACGCCACCGGCGGCGGAATATCCACATACACCAGCACCAGCGTCTTCTTGACCTGGCTGTTCACCCGATTCACGCAGTGCAGCCAGCTCCAGCTCCGCTTCTGCTTCTTCGCCACGTACTCTCTCGTTTGCGCATCAGAGGACCAGTACGGATCGCTGTAGGATGGCAAGATCATGACGGCGAACTCGGCATGGGAGAAGACGGGGCCCCGGTTGTAGAGGATGTAGTCGACGCCGAATTTCGTGCCGCCGCGCACGCACCAGCCCAAGGAGCGGAAGTGGTGATAGACGACGTATGAGATAAGGAAGGGATCATCGGGCATGTTGAGCGCAATGACGGGAGGTGGGAAGTAGGAGGTTTGACGGAATATGGTGAATAGATCTTTGGTTGGGATTGGCTGTTTTGTGTTCGCATCGTGGATCGAGAGGACGCCGAGGCCGTAGTTGAGGAAGAAGGCTTCTTCCATGGTGAGTTGGAGATGCTCTTGGTCCTGGATTATAAGAGGTAGCTCGTCGGCCTTGTTCTCGTCGGTCTTAGAGAGTTCGGAATGGACGGGCTCGGATTGGAGAAAGGTTTGTTGTTCGATGGTGGGCGAGAATCGGACGCTCTTCTTCCGACTGATCACTTTCACACACTCTTCTGTCTCCGCGACAACGTTGATGGATGATGATGTGCAATTCGTAGATGCATCGGGGTCGGTTTTATCGGGAATCTTCGAATTAACCAGAGGTTGGAGTGGTCGAAGCAGTAGATCGACCTCAGTGACTGGGGGCATTTGATATTCGACGGAATCAACATGGCCATTCAAGGTCCTCTCTACTGTCATGGATGTATCCACAGTCTTCATCACTTCTCCGTTGAGAGATTCAAGTCCTTCATCTGCCTGTTGGGCAACAGTAAGAGTCTCTGAACTTGAAGACGAAGATATTACAACTTCGCTGAGCTCAAGATCCTTCAGAGAGTTCGGGAGAGACAGTAGCTCCTCTGGTCCTGTAGGCGGACGAACGACTTTTGCAATCGGCTGAGCAGCGCCATCAGACAGCACCGCCGAAGCGACTGCAGCAAGTTCCATTTCTTCTCTCCGTTTCTGATCGATCGCCTCCTGCTGAAGCCGTGCCCGCTCCCATTTGACCTGCTGCCGTTCTGCACGCCGTTGCCTGGTCACTTCCTCGCTTGTCTTCGAGGCATTTGCCCCTATCCGTCGTTTTTCCCTGTCCAGCCAACTAGGCTCACTTCGACTCAAGCTGCCCTTGCCATAGAATCCCTCCTGCCAAAGAGCACGAATGGATCTTTGGTCCGAGATATGGACGGATCGAAGCTCTGGGGAGAACAATCCTTGATATAGAACCAGAGGATGAGACGAAGGAGGGTTGATCGTTTGTTGAAGCCACACATACAACACTTGGAACAGGGAGATCGGATTATGTGGCACGAAGGTTGGAAGAGGGAAGGTTCGTAATGGCGCAGGCAAGGAATACAGCTTGTTCAATTGCTGCGACTTGGTAGGTCCTCGCGCCCGGCCATTGCCGCCGTTGCCCTTCTTTGGCTCGGCAGCCGGGTCAATGGAGGCTTTCAGCTCTTGCGCACCTCCATTGACATTCTTCATCTCAGTCTTGATTGCATCACCATTGACGATATGCTCTGCTTTGTGAGAGATTTCATTGATAATGTGTTGTGATTTGATTGCCTCGCCATTGCTGGCTGTGTCTACTTGAGTTGTGTCTGCCATGGCTGAGATCTAAACTATCATGTCATGGAGGCATATCGTGTCTGCAGCGATCTCTAGTCAGCATATCAACATTGTTTCGTGATGGCTCAGGTGGGAAGAGATGAAGTTGATTGCTTGCTCAGATACCGTTGTAGTCTTCTCAGAGAGAATTGAGCCAACAGAGGAGAACGACAATCAAAGTTAAGTCGGTTCCTAGGCCACGGAAGGTGTCATCACCGCAAGGAGGACGCTTTGAAGCTTTGAAGCTTGAAGCTTGAAGCTAGAAACTTGAAATCTTGAAGAGCTTCCACTGCACGATATACAAATGCCTAAACATAGAGGATTGACTTACACTTTATGAGATCTCATACAGCTTTGTTGAGAAAGCTGACGAGAATGAGGTTGTTGGTAGGAGAAGAGGAAGAAGAGGAAGAAGAAGAGAAGAGGGAGAAGAGTAGAGAAGTTGCTTTTCTTCAGCAGAACTTTTCCGCTGCTTCCGATCAGTAATCCCGCTCCGCTCCGCTCCGCCCCGAATGTCCCTTACCCGTCTACCCACAAGAGTTGCCGACTTGCCCGTAAAATTACATAACATTACTGACGGAAATTTCGGCGTTATCCAGCTACATAATTCTCAGCCGCAAGCAAATTCATGGATTTTTGCAAATATGTATATGGAGCCGTTCGCAGAGGGTGAGACGCATGACGAGTCTGCTTCAAGCGTTAGGAGACCATCCACACGGTGAAGGGACTATGTCCGAGGATGGAACGTCGACAATTGTGATCTGCATTGCCTATGCATGTGCTGTCTGGACCTCCTTCATACTGTTTGTCCAGCTCATTGGCTTCACCCAACTGTAAGCAGATCGAAGCCAAATTTGCGACAGGAAGCTCATAAGATCTAGATTTCGATACTACTCTTCCGTTCCAGCTTTAGCCGCCTCGATCAAGCTCCCCGAAGATGAGATACCGCATATGACAATTATTCGGCCTGTGAAAGGACTCGAGCCCCAGTTATACGAATGCCTTGCCGCCACTTTCCGTCAGACTTACCCTCTGAATCGGTTGACAATATACTTCTGCGTCGCTTCGAGGAGCGATCTTGCATATCCGACATTACAGAGGCTGCTCGAAGATTTCCCCGACTTCGATTCTCACATCTTCGTCGAGGAGGATGACCCAAATCTCAGCCGGAATGTAGGGCAGGAGAGCAATCTGGGTCCAAACCCCAAAATTCGGAACATGAGCAGAGCATATAGAGAAGCAAAGGGGGATATTGTGTGGATTATCGATTGCAATGTTTGGATTGGCAAAGGGGTGGCTGCGCGCATGGTGGATAAGCTCTGCGGATTTAGACCAGACGGTCGACGCGTCAAGCCCTACAAGTTCGTACACCAGATACCACTTGTCGTCGATAACGTCGGCGCAAGCGCGGCAGAAGAATCTCGGGGCCTCTTACGTGAGGATGATGAGGACAGCGCAGGGTCCTCGCAGACTCCGGTCAACGAGCCAAAAGGCATCCTCAGCACTGCTGGCGGACGTCTCGAAGAGATGTTCATGGCTTGTTCACACGCCAAATTCTACACCGCGATTAACACCGTGGCCGTCGCTCCGTGCATCGTTGGCAAATCCAACATGTTCCGGCGATCCCATCTCAATGCCCTCACCTCCGACTCGTCGCCCTACTCACCAGGCATCGACTATTTCTCCGACAATATTTGCGAGGATCATCTCATCGGTGACCTTCTTTGGCGCAAATCAGTGCCTGTGGAGATGAAGGGCGAGAAATGGGGGAAGCACGGGATAGTGTTTGGAGATGTGGCGATCCAGCCAATGGCCGGGATGAGTGTGGATGACTATACAGCGAGGAGAGTGCGGTGGTTGAGAGTCAGGAAGTGGACTGTTACTCTGGCCACTCTCGTGGAGCCCGGGGTGGAGAGTATCCTCTGCTCCGCGTACGGCGCGTTCGCTCTTACAACATTGCCATGGTCGCATACACAGCTGGGCGTGCCCAGCTCCTGGACCGCGTTCATTGGATTCTGGCTTCTCGGAATACTGCTGTGGATGCTTGTTGACTGGTTCACCTACAACAAGCTGCACTCCGTCGCATCTGTCGAGCTGGACGAGGATACACCTTCCTTCGCACGGCCGCCGCGCGGATGCTCGAGGAGACCTGCCAGAGAGTGGGCCGCCGCGTGGATAGCGAGGGAAGTATTGGCGCTGCCCATTTGGACGTTTGCAGTGCTGGGCGGGACCACCGTGCAATGGCGTAACAAGACATTTTGGGTGGGAATGGACATGAAGGTGCATGAGATCAAGGAAAAGGAAACAGAGCGCGAAGTGTTGGGAAATGGCGTTGATGGAAACGCAAAGTGTATGAATAAGGCGAGAAGGGATTGAGAAATCGCTCGGTCTGTAGGATAGATTGGATAAATGTTAAGAATAAATGGAAAACATACTCAAAATAGATGGTCTTGACTACTGCTCTCTGCGATGCAAAACGAGAAAGTGATAACGGCATAACTCACATGTCAATACTTCAACTACACTGGAGACGGATCAGAGTACATCTGCGGCAGTCTTACGTGTGCCAAAGTATCGTCCAGTCCTGATTCATGCAGGAAATAGAGGATGTGGAGTCATACAAACAAGAGACCGACACGGTCCAAAACTCTCATTTCTACCCATCTTATGTACAATATTCAACTCCGGCACACCCATCTATCTCTGCTCAAAGCCGCTCTCTGGTCCCCCCGTAACACGCTGGTTCAAGTTCACCTCAGCAACATCGCCTTTAGCCCCCAAAGGATATGGAGTTGACGGAAGAGACTCGAGGAATGTGCGGTGGTGCTCGTTTGCCTATCGCCGCAGTTAGCCTCTCTTCGCCGTGATAGTCCAGCGCTGCAATGGAACGTACGAATGGAAGTCCGCAGTATCCGCAGGTGCAGATCTGCGGCTTGTCGAGATTGATGAAGATCTTGGGATGGCCCAATGGTCCACCGCCGCCGTCACACTCGACGTATCTGTCGTGGATCCAGCGGACTGGCTGCTTGTGGATGAGCTCGATGGCTGCTTCTGGTGCCGGCTGTACTCCCGTCAGCATGCGTCCTCCAACGACTTCTCGAATCCCCCAATGCTCCATCCTCTGTCGAACTGGCCCCTGGGCTAATCCGACTCGACCCTGTGACTCCGCCGCTCCTCAGATGGCCCAACGTGCTCGCTCACCTGTAGCTCCATAATGGTCTGCTCGAAGCGCGGGCCGCTCATGGCGAGCTCTCGCGGGCGCTGGCTCCTCGACCACGTCGTCGCGCGGTTCGGCTCCTGCATCAGCCTGAAGCGCTCGCCCTTCTCCACGCTCTCGGAGATCCGGCCGTCCTGGTTCTGCACCTCCTGCGGCACCTCGTTCGTCTTGCTGACGTTCGGCACGCTGGCCTGGCTGTGGGCGCGCGCCGCGGCGAGCGACACTTGCGCCCGGCGGCGGAGGAGGACGGCTGCCCGTGTGCGTGCGGTGGAGAGCATCGTGGTGGTGGGTGATGTTCAATTGATTGAGGGAGGGAGGGAGGGTGCGAGCTGGGGCGGGCAGCTTGCTCGGGTGAGGTTGCGTTGCATTGACGATTCAAAGCTCGGAGAAACCGGATTATGTCAGCACGTTTTTAGTTGCTCGACAGCGGCGCGCGCAAGGCTGGAAATTATTTTGACGAAGAGAGCATCGACGAAATAAATTCGCGACTTGGACTTTCAGAGTGCATTCTTTGGCCATTTACTCGGATTGTTGGGGTCTCTAAGAGACATCGCCGATACTTTTCATTTCGGAGCAATATACACAAGATACAACACAACGACTTTACATTAAACACAGCAAAATGTCGGGATCGACAAGCACACCAAAGCCAGCGAAGGCCATGTCTTCGCGGCTCCTGACAATGAAGTTCATGCAGCGTGCTGCCGCTTCCTCGCCTCTATCCTCACCATCAACCCCTGATCAGCCGTCGGCCAAAAGGCAAAGGACCGACTCCGGCGCCTCGCCTCTCTCTGCCTTCGACGTCAATGCTCTAGCCGACCAGAAGGCGGTCGAGATAGCGCTCGCAAGCGAGGAAGCAAAGCGACAGATCGCCCTGGACAAGCAGGCATTGGAGGCCGGAGACACGAGATGGGTGCTGAACTTCGAGCAGAGTGGGAGACAGGGCAGTGCAGCGGGCGGAGGGAGCTTGAGGGTGCAGCAGGCGAGCTTCGCGGCGATTGACAGAGGTGCCGTGGCGGCGCCGAGGGTCGTCCATGAGGAGGAGGAGGAGAGCCTAGATCAGCCGGTTATGGCTGGGAGGAGGAGTTTTGGGAAGTTCAACCGGAAGCTGGAGGTATGAGCCATCTCTTTTCCCGTCCAGCGGAAAGGGCTATGATAATTATTCATGTTCATGTTCAAATACTGACGAACAGCAGAAACTACAGGATCCCGATGCTTCCTCCGATTCGGACTCAGATGAAGACGAAGACGAGGCCGAGGCCGAGGAGAGCGAATTTGACGAGGACGATCCCACAAGCCAACTGCTGAAGACTGCCAGAGATGATGCAGCTAGGGAGCTCAAGGCTCAGCGGAAAGCGAAACGAAAGGCTGAGAAGGCTGAGTTGCTCCGCCTAGCCGAGAAACGAAAGAAGAAGGACGTGAAACTGAACCAGCTCACGTCCATATCCGGCGGCAACGCCGCATCGAAGGGGGCATCGAAGGGGCCATGTCACAAGTGCGGGGAGGTTGGACACTTCATAGCGGAGTGCCCCAAGGGAAAGAGAGGACGTGCAAACGACGATGGCGGGGATCGGCAGCGATTCTCGAAGAAATCTAGAAAATCCGGTTGATCGCTTGATCGCATGCTGAGATGATCGTATATGCTGAGACAGCCATACCATTTGCCAAGGGACGGCCCGAAACAGTTTTACTCTGATTGTGCGGCTGGGCGGACCGGCGTCTGCTGCCAGAAACGTGTCCCTGGCCTACAGAAGCGGCGGTTCATGAACGGGGAAGTCTTGCATAGTGAAGGGCCTTCCCCGCTTCAGACGAGCGGGCCTTGTCGGCGAGAATGGGCGAGTGTTTTTGCATTGACAGGAAAGCCACAGTGGCCCGAGATGAAGGATATGAAAGTTCTGCGCTGAGGTTCCTCCTCGCTGCAGCATACTCTATGCAGTGACGCCTAAGCAGGACAGGGTATGCGAGAAGGCGAGGCCTACGAGGTGGTACCTGCATCCAAGGTCGGAAGGAGAAGATTAGACGGTGGGGGATAAAGGGGCTCAAGACGGCAGCTGGCATGTGTTGTCTACGCCTGCACTGCAATCGAAACGAAACAAAACAATAAGATGTTTGATAGCTAGGTATGAGAATCATAAATTCGTAATATAGACGACCCCTGGCCATAGCGCCGGGATGCTGCAGCTCTTGCAGCAGTTCGTGCCTGACGGTATATTGAGCCCCTTTATCCGCATCGCATCGCATAATGGCGACCCATGTGTCGGTGTGCTTCCAGAAGGCGGTTTGAAAGTTTGGGTGATTGGATATAGGGCGCTACGCTCCCGCTGACCTGGGATTCTCCAGCGACGTGCCGATGGCGATGCAGGTTCTGCCGTGTGAGACGAGATTGAGATTGTCTTCATACTTCTGAGACGCACGAGGCTGAATGCGCGTCGTCGTCACTAGCACATAGCACGCTGATTTATGGGAAGAAAGAAGCAAGTTCTGCAGAGTGGGACGACAGAGCTATACGAGATAGATTATTGTTGGGAGTGAGAGTGAGAGTCGATGGTCGTCGATCATTATTGATAGTGGAGGTTTTATGATAGCAGAGCCATGCTTATGATAGCAGAGCGGTGCTATATGTTTTAGAGACAGCAGCCAAGCGCCAGCACAGCATAGCATAGCATTGGCAAGCATAGGTATGTAAGCAGAAGCATCTCTTGTGTGTGGATGTGTCTATTGGAGGATGCTGCAGCTGCAGGATGCCACAGGATGCCACAGGATGCCGCGCGTTACAGCACATAGACGCCAGGCGTATGGGATGGATGGGATGGATGGATGGGATGGGATGATAATTGCATAGAGTAATTAGAGTAAGAGTAATTTGGCTTCCATGCGCATATTATATATCTCTCTAATGTACTGTCTAGTTACTATATCTATTTACTGTATCTAAGTACCTCTGTACCCGAGCTATTGATATTGGCATTTTAATAGTAGGTACTTACAAGCTCGTATGCGTACATAGTGTATATAGGTACATCTAATAAATACATATATACATTATAATCTATATATATACATAATATATATATCATACACATACAGTACCACGCGTCTTCTGCTTCCTCTTAATATCCTCAGCCCCTTTTACCCTCTTACCCTCTTTTATTTTATTTATTCCCCGACGTGGCAGAAGCAGGAGGCTTTAACATATCATCTTATATGTGACATCTCTTCATCTCTTCATCTCTTCCCATCTAATTCTCCGGTCCGCAAACCTGTCTCCCTCTCTCTGTCTGTCTGTTTGACTGAGTGTGCAGATGACATTATCAGCAAGCCGATGCTTACCACAGGCCTCCACGACCTCAGCTTGTATTTATATAAGAAGAGGACGACGACAAGGCTCCTCCTCCTTTCTTCGCAGATCGTCTCTCCATCATCTCAGCACAGTCTCTCAGTCTCAGCCTCAGCCTCGGTCTCAGTCTCAGTCTCTTCGTCGCTCTCGGCCTCTCTTTCTTCCTGGACACCTCGCACAGACCTTTAAGACAGCTTCCCCGTCCCCGACTACTGCTACTACCATAGCTTCGTCCGTCGATAGCACGAGCACACCTGCATACACACATCCATACACACATCCATACACACATCCATACAGACATCCATACAGACATCCACTGTACATACATCTACATCCCTCACTACTAAGCGCCCCTTCTCGACCTCACCTCTCAGCCTCCGAGGTCTCTGTCCCCTCTGTCCACTCTGTCCACTCTGTCCACTCTATTGCACAAACGACTACCTTCACTCGCTTCTCCTCTTCCTCCGCCCGCTTTCCCCCTTCTCTTCCAACCTCATCTTCATCCTCATCCTTACTCTCAGCCTCATCCCCATCCTCATCTTTACTCTCATCCCCAGCCTCACCCTCGCCCTCCTGCACCTCCGAAGCTATGTCGACTCCATCGCAACCTCAGACTCCCGCCACTCTGGTCAACCCGCTTCGCGAACACAGACAGCGACCGGTAGAACGGCTCACGGACCGTCTTGAAACACCATCCCTAGATGATCGAAATTATAGGGTCATCAGGCTGCCCAATCAGCTCGAGGTCCTCCTGGTCCACGATGCCGACACCGACAAGGCCAGCGCTGCCATGGATGTGAACGTCGGCAACTTCAGCGACCCGGACCATCTGAGCGGTCTCAGCCACAGTCTAGAGCACATGCTGTTCATGGGCACAAAGAAGGTTCGTGAAGCTCTTCCGACCTATCGAGAGAAGGCTAACTGACATTCTGCGAAGTATCCCGTCGAGAACGCCTACTCCCAGTACCTCTCGGCCCACTCAGGCAGCTCAAACGCGTACACGGCAGCCACATCCACGAACTATTACTTCGAGGTCGCTGCGAAGCCTGCGGACTCCGCCGCCGAATACGAGCTCTCTCCCTTATATGGCGCCTTGGACCGCTTTGCCCAATTCTTCATCGAGCCATTGTTCCTCACCTCCACCCTAGACCGAGAATTGCGCGCAGTCGACTCGGAGCACAAGAAGAACCTGCAGAATGACCAATGGCGCTTACACCAGCTGGACAAGACCTTGTCGAACCCGAAACATCCATATTGTCACTTTTCCACTGGAAGTCTGGAGACTTTGAAGGTCCAGCCAGAATTGAAGGGAATTGACGTCAGGCAAGAGTTCATCGATCATCATGAGAAGCATTACTCCGCCAACCGAATGAAGCTTGTTATCCTGGGAAGAGAGCCGCTGGACGTCCTGGAAGAGTGGGCTGCGGACCTATTTGCTGGTATAAAGAACAAGGATTTGAAACAAAACCGATGGGAGGATGAGCAGCCCCTAGGAGCGAGCGAGCTATCCACGCAAATTTTCGCAAAGCCTGTGATGGATTCTCGTCTCTTGGAACTCACATTCCCGTATATGAACGAGGAGAACCTATTCGAATCACAACCTAGCCGGTACCTCAGCCATTTGATTGGCCATGAGGGTCCTGGAAGCATTATGTCCTACATTAAAGGAAAAGGCTGGGCAAATGGTCTCAGCGCAGGCGCATATCCAGTGTGCCCGGGATCGTTAGGGCTATTCAACTGCCAAATCAGGCTCACCGAGGAGGGGTTGAAGAACTACAGGGAGATTGTCAAGGTATTCTTCCAGTACATCTCCCTGCTCAAGGAGACAGCACCGCAGCAATGGATCTTCGAGGAGCAAAAGGGCCTGGCCGAGGTTGACTTCAAATTCAAGCAAAAGTCTCCCGCCAGCAAATTCACAAGCAAGATCTCGGCGGTGATGCAATTGCCATTACCGAGAGAGTGGCTCCTCAGCGGCCATAGCAGATTAAGAAAATTCGATCCGGAAGCGATTGAGGCTGGACTGGCATACTTGCGGCCAGACAACTTCAGAATGTCCATTGTTAGCCAGACGTTCCCTGGTGACTGGGACAAGAAGGAAAAGTGGTATGGAACCGAGTACAAATACGAGAAGATTCCTAAAGATTTCCTGTCGGAGATCAAGAAGGCTTCATCCAGCACGACTGCGGATCGTCTGCCCCAGCTTCATTTGCCACATAAGAATCAGTTTATCCCAACCAACTTAGACGTTGAGAAAAAAGAACTTAAGGAGCCTACCAGAGCACCTACATTGATCAGAAATGACGACATGGTTCGAGCTTGGTTCAAGAAGGATGACACTTTCTGGGTTCCAAAGGCCAATCTTTTTATCAACTGCAAAAACCCGCTTCCGAACGCCTCGGCTGAGAATGCCATCAAATCCAGGGTCTATGCTGAGCTGGTCCGAGATGCTCTTGAGGAATACGCCTATGACGCCGAGCTGGCTGGTTTAGACTACAGCGTCTCGAGCTACTCCGCTGGCATTGATGTTCAGATTTCCGGCTACAATGACAAGCTTCCGGTCCTCCTTGAGAAGGTTCTCCTCACCATGCGTGATATTGAGATCAAGGAAGACCGTTTCGCGATTGTCAAGGAAAGGCTCCTCCGAGGGATGCGCAACTGGGACTACCAACAGCCGTACAACCAAGTGGGAGACTTCACGAGATGGCTCAACAGCGAGAGGGGATTCATCAATGACCAGCTTCTTGCTGAACTTCCTCGCCTGGAAGCCGAGGACGTCACGCTCTTCTACCCCCAACTCCTGCGCCAGATGCACATCGAGACTCTCGTCCATGGAAACATATACAAGGAGGATGCTCTTCGTCTGACGAATCTGATCGAAAGCACCCTGAAGCCACGGCCGCTTCCGCAAGTTCAATGGCCCGTCCTACGTGCTCTGGTCTTCCCTCCTGGAGCGAACTTTACCTACAACAGGACCCTGAAGGACCCAGCAAACGTCAACCACTGCATCGAATATCTTCTGCACATCGGCGATAAGGCAGATCGAGTACTCCGTGCCAAGACGCTGCTCCTCGACCAAATGACGCACGAGCCCGCCTTCGACCAACTCCGCACGAAGGAGCAGCTCGGCTACGTCGTCTTCAGCGGATCGCGCACGACGGTCACGACGATCGGTTACCGCTTCATCGTCCAGAGCGAGAAGTCTCCCGAGTATCTGGAGAGCCGCATCGACTCCTTCCTCGGCAACTACGCCGCCGTCCTCCGGGACATGTCGGAGGCGGACTTCGAGGGCCACAAGAGGAGCTTGATCACGAAGCGGCTAGAGAAGCTGAAGAACCTGGATCAGGAGTCCGGCCGTCACTGGACGCATATTGCGGGGGATTACTTCGACTTTGAGCTCGGTAAGTTATTCATTTACGTCACATCCCTGTCACGTGGCATGAGCTAATCATCGAATAGTGTGGGAGGACGCTGCTCATATCAAGGCTCTCACGAAGCCGGAGATGATGGAGTTCTTCGAGCACTACATCGCTCCGGCGTCGGCGTCGAGGGCGAAACTCGCGATCCATCTGCATGCACAGGGGACCAGCAAGAAACGGACGAGCGACGCGGTCGAGGAGGGCGTGAAGCTCCTGGCCATCACGAAGGAGGAGGAGCCGGCGCGCGTCGAGGGGAACGGCACGGAGACGTACGTCATCGATGATGTGCGGGCGTACAAGTCGAAGTTGGGGGTGACGCCGGGCCCGCAGCCTGTCAGGGACCTGAGTGAGTTTGAGGAGACGGATTCGAAGTTGTGAGGCGATGGCGATGGAGATGGAGATGGGTGTCATGATTAAGGAAGGGTAATACGCATGAGGACATGATGAAACGACATGGCATTGCATGGTATGCATGGTATGCATGCGCAACACGACGACATGTCTCTAGACGCGAAGATAGGGCGGGCATGATGTCCAGCGTCGTGGTATAGGCTTGGAGTGGGCATGGTGGATGATGCATGTGACGACGTAGATGGATTACTACTCGACTAATAATACACTTGCATGATCGGTATAATGAGGAAAGGAAAGGAAAGGCTCCGATGGACTTATTGCAACTTGGATCGTATTGTAGTGTACAAGTCTTTGTTTCTGCCCAGATCTGCCCCGGCAGCGAGCGCTTCTTCAATGCCAGCTGCAGTGCTCATCGCCAATATCTGACCCTGGCAATGACTTGTCGAGATAATCTCAAAAACATGATTAAACTCTAGTTCTTTTTAACTACAGATTATTTATTTATTTATTTGACTATATCTATTTTTAGAAAGAAAAAAGGAGCTATGTGCAGAAAAATACTTGATATATTGATATGTATTTATTTTCATTTTATAATTCTATATTAATATCACTACCTAGGTAAAAATTGTCCTTACAATTCTACATCTTCGTATGCCTAAAGCATTATTTCCCCATTAATCTTGTGCAAACCCAGAGTTCCTATAAATACTACAAATAAGAGCATTCGGCGCCTCCGAGAGATGTGCCATGTTCCATGTCGCATGTCGCATCTCAAACACTCCATGCAGCTAAAGGCGGGCCCGGCTGTACCCGCTGAGGATTTGTCGATTTGTCGATTTTCAGCCAGCCATGGACGAAAGGCGCGCGACAGCTGAGATCATCGTGATCGTCATTGGCCGTGGCGGCGACGGCAGTTGTCTCGTCTGTATGTGATATCAAGTACAGTACAGTATGGGATATGGGATGCTGTATGTGGACTGTGTATGGAATCATGGATTGTCTTGCAGAAAGCGCAGGCCTCGGAGGCTCGGACGCTCCGCGAGCATGTCAGTCGTCAGATAGCCATGTAACCCTACTGCATCCATCTTACATACTCCCATACTCCCATACTGAGTATGTACGCCCCGCGCCAAACAAAGCCCTTGTCGAATGGCGTCTGATGTGCTGATTCGCCGTGTGCCCCTGAATTCTTCAGAGACCTACATAGCTAGGCTCAGCCTCAGCCTCAGTCTCAGTCAGCATCCGCTCAGCCTCTTCTCCCTCAGCCTTGGCTGCAGGGGCCACTCGCTGACTGGCGACTGACCAGCGTCAATCGTCGGCGAGAGGAGGGGCGGGGAGGAGGAGGAGAGGGGGGGAGGGGCCAGGAATGGATTATGGGGTGCTATGCACAATACATAGCTATTAGCTACTGTAGCTACATATGTAGGTATGTACATGCAGGTAGGTACAAAGCAATACATGCATGGCACCAGCCCGGTATAACAAGGCTGGCTGCTGCTGCTCCTCCTCGTCTCATTCCTCTGTCTTCCTTTGTATTTATCCCCTCCTCTCCCTCTCCCTCTCCCTCCTCTTCCTCTTCCTATCGCATCTGTATCCTTAACCCAAACCATACGACGCAAGTCTTCTCTATCGTGCAGCTCTCTTCCATACCATCGGCTGCCATCCATTTCGTTATCACATCAACAGCCCCGCACTCTGTCGTTTGTTTGCATCATTTTCATTCTCAAGCATGGCTTCGAGTGACGAGGATCACCAGGCTGGCCGCATCGATATCGAGGGCGCATTCACCAAAATCTCCGCCCTCTTCAGAGCCTCCCTGGGGCCTGTCAATGCCCCCTATCCCCTCCAACCCCTCAACGAACGCCCAAAGGCTGACGGTGGCCTCCTTGCCGATGTTGTGAAAGGCAACCTTGTCGAGGATGTCCCGACGTTGCTGCAATCCTTCTACGGCAAGACTCAGGGCCTCCAGGATGACGCCGACCTCCTCCTCGAGCGCCTTGTCGCGGGCTTGTCGCGCCTGCCCGCGGATTCGAAGACGGCCAAGTCGTTGACGGACACCTTTGTCGATGATCTGTGGGATGCGCTTCCACATCCGCCGGTCTCGTCGCTGGGGAGCCAGTATAAATACCGCGAGGCGGATGGGAGGAACAACAATATCTCCAACCCGACACTCGGGCAGGCCGGCCAGCCGTATGCGCGGTCCGTGAAGCCGGAGATTCTGCAGAACGTGCAGCTTCCGGATCCGGGGGATATTTTCGATGTCTTGATGGACCGCGGAGATGATTTCGAGGAGCATCCGAATAAGATCAGCAGCATGCTCTTTTATCTCGCCTCGATTATCATTCATGATTTATTCCGCACGAGCCATGAGGATTTCACGATCTCGAAGACGAGTTCGTATTTGGATCTCTCGCCGCTCTATGGCAATGACCTGGATGAACAGAAGCAGATTCGGACATTCAAGGATGGAAAGTTAAAGCCGGACTGTTTCTCGGAGAAGAGGCTCTTAGGCTTTCCTCCAGGAGTGGGAGCCTTGTTGATCATGTTCAACCGCTTTCATAATTACACGGCGACAATGCTCGCATTGTAAGTGTTTCGTCTGCGCAAGTCTGCAGAGGGCTAATGATATCTAGGATCAACGAAAATGGCCGCTTCACCAGACCCAAGGATGACGATACCGACAAGTGGGCTAAGTATGATAATGACCTTTTCCAAACTGCCCGCCTCATCACCGGCGGGTTGTACGTCAACATTGTCCTCAAGGATTATGTGCGCACGATTCTGTCTCTGAACCGAACGACTTCGACCTGGGACTTGGATCCTCGAGTGGCCGGCCCCAAAACTCTCTTTCATACTCCAGCTGCAGAGGCAGTCGGCAACAGTGTTTCCGCCGAATTCAATCTCATCTACCGCTGGCATTCCGCCATCTCCGAGAAAGACGACAAATGGACACAAGAGGAGTACGAGAGACTCTTCCCAGGCAAGAACCCCAAGGAGATGTCCCTCCGTGAACTCGTCGAGGGTCTCCAGCGGCTCTCCAGTTCTCTCCCCGAAGACCCTCAAAAACGCCCCTTCGCCGGCCTCATCCGCAAAGAGGATGGCAAATTCGCCGACGAGGACCTCGTCGAGATTATCACCTCCTCCATCGAAGACGTCGCCGGCTCCTTCGGCGCCAACAAAGTCCCCACCATCATGCGCAGCGTCGAGATCCTCGGCATCATGCAGGCGCGCCAATGGAACCTCGCCAGCCTCAACGAGTTCCGTCTCTTCTTCGGCCTCAAGCCGCACGAGACATTCGAGTCCATCAATCCTGATCCCGAGGTCGCCAAGAAACTTAAGACCCTGTACGACTCGCCCGACTTCGTCGAACTGTATCCGGGCCTCGTGGCAGAGAAGGCCAAGCCCGCCCGTACGCCTGGCTCAGGACTGTGCGTGAACTTCACCACCTCTCGCGCTATCTTGTCTGATGCCGTGAGCTTGGTGCGCGGCGACCGCTTCTATACCACCGATTTCACCGGCAAGGCCCTCACGAACTGGGGGTTCACGGCGTGCAACTTCGATCTGAAGATTGACCAGGGCCACGTGATGTACAAGCTGATCCTGGGTGCCTTCCCGGAAGCCTTCAAGGGGAATTCGATCTACGCGCACTTCCCGTTCGTGACGCCCGCCGAGAACCTGTCGATCCATAAGAATCTGAAGACAGCACACCTCTATGACTGGACGAAGCCGAAGGAGAAGCCGGAGCTGATTGTGATTGAGAGCTACGAGGCGGTCACCAAGATCCTCGAGGACAAAGTGAACTGGAAGGTTACGTGGGGCGAGGCGATTGAGTTCCTCGTCTCGCAACCGAAGGAGCCCTACGGACGTACGTACTGTCTCGCCGGCGACGGGGAGGCGAACGAAGAGTCCCGGAAACTGGTCCTGAAGGCCCTGTATCCGAAGAACTGGGTGAATGAGGTCAAGGCCTTCTACACAGACATCACGGCGCAACTGCTCAAGAAGTACAGCTACCGGATCGACTCCAGCAACGGCGTCGACATCGTGCGCGACGTCAGCATCCTCGCACACACGCACTTCAGCGCCTCGCTGTTCAGCCTGCCGCTGAAGACGGAGGCGAACCCGCGCGGCATCTACACGGAGCAGGAGCTCAGCCAGGTGCTGTCGGTGCTGTTCTTCGCCATCTTCTACGACATCGACCCGAGCAAGTCGTTCGCGCTGCGCAATGCGGCGAGGACGCTGGGCCAGAGTTTGGGCGAGCTGGTCATGTTCAATGTCGACAGCGTGGCGCGCTTCGGCGTCATTGCCGACTTGATCGAGAAGATGCACACGAAGACTGCCCTGACGGAGTATGGCACGCACATGATCCATCGTCTGCTTGACAGCGGCCTCAGCATCAAGGACGTCGTATGGGGCCAGCTGCTGCCAACGGCGAGTAGTATGGTTGCGAACCAGTCGCAGCTCTTCTCGCAGGTCCTGGACTACTACCTCACCGACGGCATCGAGCATTTACCCGCCATGCAGGAGGCGGCGAAGAAGGACACGGATGAAGCAGATGATCTGTTACTGCACTAGTAAGCCTTCCCTCCCCCCCTCAAATCCCCTCCTCGCTGCGACGTCCCCGCGCACCCATCTGACACCCCACCAGCTTCATGGAAGGCGCGCGCCTCCGCCACACCGCCGGCCTCTTCCGCTCCGCCGCCACGGACCTGACCGTCCTCGACCACGGCAAGGAGCTCCACGTCCCGCGCGGCCACCGCGTCCTCGTCAACATGGTGCTCGCCTCGCGCGACCCCGCCGTCTTCCCCGAGCCCCTGAAGATCAGGACCGACCGCCCCATCGACGCCTACATCCACTACGGCTGGGGCCCGCACGAGTGCGCCGGCGTCGACGCGAGCAAGATCGCCATGGTGACGATGCTGAAGGTGGTGCTGAAGCTGCCGGGGCTGAGGCTGGATCCGAGGAATCCCGGGGGTGTTAAGAAGGTGCCGGCGCAGCATGGGTATACCGTGTACATGAAGCCGGATTGGAGCGATGTGTGGCCGATCCCGACGGGGTTGAAGGTTAGGTGGGATGGGCCTGCGCCGGAGTAAGGAGGGCTGGGTGAGGGATAGGGGGAGGGGGAGGATGAGGGAGGATGTGGGTGAGAGGGATTCCAACCTGCGGGTCGGTTGTGGTGGGAGATATAGCCATTTGTTTGCCTCTCAGTTCTTTCCACATAGCGTAAGACAATAAATAAGACAACAGGAGGGTAATATTAAACCTACACATTACTTCTCCATTAAATCTTCCACATTGGCGTGAAGATATCCCATCTGTAAGTAACCTAACCTGCTCAAAGCCGACAATGCATGCACACCAGGTATATCCAATCTCCACCACCATCTCATCTTACACCTCCTACTCTAGCCTATCCGCTTCATCCACGTTCGGCTGATCGCTCACATGCCTCCGCTCCCTTCTCAATACATTCCTTGGCTCGTCAACCTCCTCCCCATTCTCCCCCGGCACACTATTCGAATCGCTCGCGTCCTCGTCACTGCTATTCGGCTCCCCCGAGCTCTCCCTCTCCTCCGCCTCCTCGCCCAGCCCGCCCCTCACACTCCCCGCCCCACCCGGCTTCCTCTTCTTCTCAAAGTCCTGCGTATGCGCATCCGCAAAGATCCGCGTGAGCGTCTTGCGCCTCCTCATCGTGCCCGCGCCCGCCAGCTCCTCCTCGGCCATCAGCGGCGAAGGGCGACTGGGCATGCGGCGCACCGTCTCAGCATAGCGCTCCCTCTCCGCTCCGGTCCCCGCACCAACGGCCTCCACCACCTCCTCCTCCTCCGCGCCCTCGGGATGGACGAGGCTGCCCTCGACCCTCCTCTGGTAATCACCACTGCGGAGCTTGTAGGGCAGCGGCACGTCGCGGCTCGCCTTGAAGCGCATCACGTTGGCGGCGTGCTCGTTCTCGACGCGGAACAGCGTCCACATCCCCCGACGGTTCGCCTCGCTGAAGGAGATGAGGAAGGACGCGATGGTCGAGTGCTGCAGGTCGTGCGTGAAGATGGCGTAGAAGATCCAGTTGAAGCGCAGGAGCACGTCGATCACCATGGCGCAGTAGTAGTAGTAGGGACTGGAATAGGAGAGGACGGGGCGCAGGCCAGGCCATGATTTTCCGGACTTTTCACTTCCGCCTGCACCGGAGGAGGAGGCGGAGGACGTGGGCTGCAGGAGGGACCAGTCCATGAAGAGGTCCCAGAAGCTTGAATAGATGGAGTTGAGCGTGGCGAAGGCGATGAAGACGGCCAGGAGAGCGTGGGATCTGTGGATCCGGTACATCGACAAGGCGACGTAATAGAGGATTGTAGTGGTATATTTCCCGAAGTTAGCGAGATGGGGAAACGCGGAGTGAGTGTCGTTGTAACGGCGCAGACATTGCAGGGCACGCCAGATGCCCGGGAGCGCGGTGAAGAAGCCCAGGAGGCGGGAGTTATTAGAGTTGCATTGGACAGGATCGCTCCAGTGGTGGGCGTAGAGGCAGAAGAAGAGTTCGATGTTCTAAATACGTCAGAGGACGTAATTTGAGGGAAGAGAGGAGAGAACTTACAGCTGTAACATATGTCAAGGAACACCATATATCTCCCAAAAAGAAATCTCGAAATTCAACAGGGTATATCCCAGCAAGAAGTAATCGCCACTACCACATTTGTCAGGCCTGTTCTTCGTCATGAGATATCGCGGGATTTGTTGAAAGACTTACATGCGCATACGCAAACCAGCTCCTACTCCGATGAAACAATATCGGCACGGGTAAAAATATAATAACAAGCGTCACAAAAATGAGCAGAACGGGATAATACAAATACATCTCAGGGGCTCCAAGGTCGGAGAAGTTTATCCACATAAAGAGTCCCAGGAGGAGGGTTAAAAATGCGGGGAACTCAGCGAGCTGACGCCAGTCAAGGTGATTACGTGGGTCAAACTCGAAGATGAAGACGTAGTTGATTTTGTTGGCGACCCAGACGGAGCAGTCGATGCAAAAAAAGGCGAAGAGGTAGAGTGCAAGGAAGTAGCCGCCGTAGATTTGAAGGAGATAGCTGGTTCGGATTTTTGTTGTGGGATCGGGGTTGTCGTGTAGCATCTGTACAGCGTTGATGAGGCCTTGGATGCCAAACACTGCACCAGTGCCAATGAGCAGTCCGCTACGGAAGACACTGGCAGTATGCTCTCCAGGCTTTCCACCAGCGCTACGCAGTTTGCCAATGGCTACCTTATGGTTTCCGCGCTCAAAATAGCGGGCGTAGAGATCTTCAACGCCGTGGAGATAGCCATCCAAAACGTCACTCTGTACGAACCATGACTTGTTGACCTTATCAGACATGTAGCGGAGTGGAGGATGGGCGTTGGCGGCCTTATCGTATTTCTTGTTGATCTTACGGAAGGCAGTCCGATTCATCAAGGCGTACGACTTCAGAAGTTCTAGGCTACGGTAGTACTCTTTCAAGGCGATCTTCAGCTTCCGCTTGGCTGAGCGATATGGCACCTCGTGCTCGTGGGGTTTGCGAACATAGTCCCGAGCGGGATCCATGCCAGGAATTTCCTTCATTCTTTCTACAGCTCCCAGATTTGGCGATTTCTGCATATCTATTAAATGATTCGAATTCGCGCCCGGTCTCGGTCCAATCTTGAAGGAGCCCAAAGCCTTTTCAACCGGTTTCGTCCATATGTGCTGATCGCGAGATATCGGAGTTGACCCGTTTGCTCGGTCCGAAGAGCTCGAACGGGTGGGAAAGCTGTTGGTGTTCTTGACTCCCGACAGATTGTCGTCTCCTCGACCCGTCTCTCTTGATCTTTTGGCGTGCGCGATCTCCTCGATCCGTCGATTCCTCATTTCATGCAATTGCTCTCTCAATACATGTAACCGCTCCCCTGCCTCATCCTCTTTCTGTTTATAGAAGGTCTCTACTTTCTCCAACTGCCCATCCATCCACTTGAAGAACTCCCTCTCCTTCGCCCTAACATGATCCAGTGGCACCAGATTAACATCCGGCTGATCAAGTGGCAGAGCCCCCGTGTGGCTCAGAAGTCTCCGCAATAACGGCGCTGGCTCCCGCGGAATTGATACATTTGCCGTACTCACGCGTCTCATCATGGGACTCCCAAGACTGAATAGACTCCCCACCGAGGTCCGCTGCGGCGCAGGGCTCCGCTGCCCCACCGTAAAGGCATCATATGTATTTGGCGCACCTGCGGGCGGCGCCATAGACATGCCCCTCGGCTTCGATCGCCCGGGCAATGTATTCCTGCCGAAATTTATCTCGGGACTGGGTGGCTGCTTCAGAGCAGGGCCTGGCAATTCGAGTTGTTCCGGATTGAATTCGCTCGGCGGTGTGGGCACAAAGCTGCCATATTGCATGCGCGGGCTCTCGGGGGTCTTCGACTTGTGCTTGCTGATGAGTATTGGTTTCCTGACTTGATCGCTCTCGTCCGAGGTTGGCTGCGACTCTGCCCGTGGCTCTTCGCGCAGGGAATCAAAGACCGCATTTCCATTGCCATTGGCCGGACGTCGCACCGCAAAAGGCGAGCTCTTCTTGGGGAGATATGGGGAGCCGGTGCCGCGATAGTGATCGCGAGGATTCAGTCTGCTAGATTTCGGCGTCGCATTCGCGCGGGCGACGGCGCGGGCGACAGCCTTGACTCTCTTCTTGCCAGCTTTGTAGTCGAGGTATTTGGCACGCCATTCTGTTGCGGATGTGAGTGTGAATAAATATATGGCAGACAGGTGAATGGAGGAGCGAAGGCAGTGTCTTACCTGGGACAAGATCTTGCTCGAGCTCTTTGGCAAACTTCATTCTCTCTCGTGTAGCCTACGCCTACGCACGGAGACGGGACGAAGGAGGGAGGACAAGCACAGAATGCTGGCGAATGGGGGGAAGAATGGTGAGTGAGTGGCTAGCATTGAGGGTATATAGCTATAGGATGAATAGATTGGCCTTTAAAAATATGATTCTCATGTATGAGACATGAGGTAGGGGATATGGCACTCAGAGATCAATAGTGCGTCCCTCGGCCATGACATGTTGAAGATGTTGAAGAAGTTCATGATTTTAAAAAAGTTCAAGAGGTCTTGGTCTTGCGGGGCAGCTCCCATCGATGTCATGAGGCCGTCCCTTGGCCGTTCCTTTAATTCCTTTAAGGAAACCGAAAGCTGACTAAGAACACAGTAAGCAGAAGAAGACATCACGTGACTCTAGGAGTAAAAGTAAACCTTGCCCTTTGCAAGAGTTACTTAGTGAGCACGCAATCCTCTTTTCTTCACTTTTTCTTCTTAACCCCTATTATTGTTATTGCCATTATCACTATCATTACTTTACCTAGATATGTTATGTTCCTCAAAGTACATACATGCCCATCCCCCCCGACCACCTCTGTCCTCTGTGACTCACTCACTCCTCAACTCTTTAGAATTTAAATAGGACTCTATGAGACCGTGGATGGGCCTTATCATGGATTGATTATTTATTATTTATCATTTATCATTTATCATCATTTAAGAAGTTAAGATTCCACAAGATCTTGCATATTACATCCTCCTTCAACTCTTCCTTTGGCGTCTATTTCTCAATCAAGTCAATTGTTAATTAACATGCCGTCAACATACACCCCCGCCCAGCTAGACGCCTATGAGGACTACATCTCCCTCCCTCCGCGCTTCCGCCGAGCCAGCAAGGCCCCTTTGACCGCGGAATACCTCACCGCACTGCACGTCCATCAGATCTCGGCCATCCCTTACGAGAATCTGATCCTGCACTACTCAAAAGAGCATGCCGTGTCGCTCGATCCTCAGAAGGTATACCAGAAGATCGTGACGGATGCGAGGGGTCGAGGGGGATACTGCATGGAGCTTAGCCTCTTGTTCAATCGTGTGCTGAGAGGACTGGGCTTTCGGGCGTATACTGCTGGGGTGAGGATCAGGCCGAGGGTCGGTGGTGTGCCGGGTGGTGCTTATATTGGATGGTGAGTGAAAAAGGGGGTGGGAAGGAGGCAATGCGGTGTTGGATCGGGGCAGATAAAAAAGAAGACATGACTGATACGCAACAGGGTCCATGTCGTGAACATCGTGACCCTCCCCGACGGATCAAAATACATGGTCGACGTCGGGTTTGGCGGCGACGGAGCAACCAAACCACTCCCCCTCATCTCAGGCCACATTGTCCAGAACCTTGGCCCGCAAGAAATCCGTCTGATGCACGACAATATCGACGAGGAGACCGACAAGTCGCAGAGGCTCTGGATCTATCAGTACCGCAACGGGAAGGACAAGGAATGGAACTCCTTCTACTGTTTCCCTGAATTCGAGTTCCTGCCGCAGGATTTCGAGATCATGAACTATTACACCAGTACGCGCCAAGGGGGGACGAACTTTCAGACGAGGACGGTGTTGGTTGTGAGGTTTCTGAGGGGGGAGGCCGAGGAGGAGGAGCAGGGAATTTTGGGGAAGCTGATATTGGTTAATGGGGAGGTAAAGAGGAATATGGGCGGCAAGACCAGCATCATCAAGGTCTGTGAGACGGAAGAGGAGAGAATAGAGGCTCTGAGAGAGTATTTTGCCATCACGTTGACTGAGGAGGAGAAGTTGAGCGTGAGGGGAAGGAACGTGGAGTTGTCTTCTGCAGAGTACAGGCCAGGACCTAAGCCTGTACTCTATATAGACAGGTATGCAGCACCCATTTAGGGGGTACTCGATTCAATCGATTCAATACGATACCAATCACTGAACTACCTGGACTAGATGTCTACTGTGTACTATCTACTGTCTACTGTCTACTGTCCTGAATTTCTTTCAGGATCGGCGAAAGAAGGAAGAGCAGCGCTCAAAGGAACCTGAGCGCCATGGCTGGAGAAAGCAGTGCAGAGCATGACATGCGAGAAGAGAAGATAAGATCCAATGATCATGGCGGAATCAATGCTGACTTCCTAGCAGAATTTCTGTCCAGAAGAACACCCTTCCAGCCATGACTGGCTCGTGGCTCATGCCAATCCTCCCCACCATCGTTTCCCGTGCCGCAAATATTCTATACAGGTAAGGAGCCCGTACGTCTGACATACTCTGTTAAGCTTCCATCACTCTGTGTAAATACATAAGACTCTCACCTCTCTTGAACATTATAATCCTTTCGTTCTTGACCTTTTGAGATGGAGAAGATGTCGATAAGTCAGAAAAGGAATAGGCGTGGAGGAATAGGGGAAGTTCGTGACAGGATATAAACCAGTGATGCTGTTGCTTGGACTTTGTCTAGAAGTTATCTTGCTGGACTTGTGAGAATACAACCACCTGGATACTCTGCCCATCTCAAACTTCTCGAAAACGTCGCAGATTTCGGCAACCATCCTCGATGTCCTGCCTGCCCAGGAAGCGTCTATAGGACTGTTAATAGCCATATTTGCCCAATATTTTGGTTCTACGAACTTCGCTGCTATGGCATACAGCGTCTTTACCACTACTCTCATCAGGGCAGGATCAGAAGAGTGAAACTCACGCTATAGGAACTGAAAGTCAGCACAGAGATTCGACGAGGAAGTGGGCTGGTGGATGAGGAACGAGGCGAGGTCTGATGGGAAGAGGTTGTGATTTGTATTTTACGACTTCAGCGCGGCGTTTATGGCCTGCCTTTGTTAAGACATGCATATATGAATATTGGATCATGCATCATGAAGTAAAATTACCTAAGTAGCATAGAATAGAAATTGATTGCTTTCTTTCTATGAATCTTAACTTACCACTGTACCACATGCTTCAAAAAGGGGGATGGAACGGGAGAGAATGGATTGAAGGTTACATATAGATAAAGGGTCAACCTACTAAGCATATGCAATTAAGTATATAGAATATAAATAGAATATAAATAGTATATAATATTATAAATATACAGTTTAGAATAAATTTAGATAAGAGTGTGAGTTGGAGTTCCTGAGGAAGTGCAGACGGTTCCAATGCCCGTTGCCATTCTACGACGGTGGTCTGGCTTCCTACCGTTCAGGCACAGCACACGGTCCATGAAACCGTTGTTCCAAGTCTCCAGCCTCACCATCTCCGATCTTGACGCCTCGCCCTGCTCCGATCCTAACCATACATCACCACCATGTCGACAATCACCACCGAGGCTCTGCAGACCTCATATCCGCCGATCCTCCCTCTCAGCTTCAATGCGAACCAGCCAAAAACAATTCGGCTCTACCCTCTCTCGAACTACACCTTTGGCACCAAGGAGAACCAGCCCGAAGAAGACCCCTCGGTGCTCGCGCGCCTGAAGCGCCTCGAGGAGCATTACGAGCTCCATGGCCTGCGACGCACTTGCGAAGGCATCCTCGTTTGCCATGAACACAATCATCCGCACATCCTGATGCTGCAGATCGCAAACGCCTTCTTCAAGCTGCCCGGCGACTACCTCAAGCCGGAGGACGACGAGATGGAAGGGTTCAAGGCGCGGCTGAACGAGAGGCTTGCGCCGGTCGGAAGCCAGTTCAGCGGCGAAGGCGTCAACGAGGATTGGGAGATCGGCGACACGCTGGCGCAATGGTGGAGGCCGAACTTCGAGACCTTCATGTATCCCTTCATTCCAGCACATGTCACGAGGCCGAAGGAGTGCAAGAAGCTGTATTTCATCCAGCTCCCGAGACAGAGTAGGTGGCTCACAGTCATTCGATCGAAGGCAAACGCTAATCAGAAGCAGAAGTGCTCAGTGTCCCGAAGAACATGAAGCTCCTCGCCGTTCCGCTCTTCGAACTCTACGACAACACTGCGCGATACGGACCTCAACTCTCCGCGATTCCACATCTCCTATCTCGGTATAACTTCGAATTTGTAGATGAGAAGGGACAAGTAGTGGCTGTGACACCAGGAGGAGGGGCCGATGCCGATGGATATGTGCCTCAGACGAAAGTGCTCGCTGGTGGTGACATTGAGATTGATGACTACCATGTGAACGGAAATACAGCTTGAAATATGGACGCAGGAGTTCTGGAGTTCGGGAAAAGCATAGGGATCGCGTAGATACCATAGAATGGCTGTATATACACGGCGGGCACAACTTGAATATCGGATTCCGATTACTTTGCGTTCGGACCTATATGCCACCCGCATCTTCTGTTGACCTTGCTGGGAGCTTTTACTCATACGATCAATCACAATCCTCCTTGAAAGCTGTACAATATCCGCCTGTCAGCACCGCACCCAACATGGATTGCCGCTTTGAGTCCCCTTCTCTCCTATCAAGCCAGGGTCCGCGCGTCTCCATTCAGTCGTTGTTCTTGTTGTCGTCGTCGTACACATCGTGAAATCGATGCAATCATGCCTTCTCTCCTTGAATTGTAGCTACGATCTTCCTTTGCTGTTTCGATGCCCTGAATTCCAAATACCACACGCCTTGCCATGTTCCTGTCGCCAGCTTTCCATTCTTAATCGGTATCGTCACGCTCGCTCCGATCAATGCGCTCTTGATGTGTGCCTGCAGTCGAGCAGATCAGCGATCCATCCTCCCCACAGCGACCAGCCTCCCACTCACCGGCATATCATCCAAGCCCTCCGCCGAATGTCTGTACAGCTCCCCCTTCCTGTCCTCGGGCGCGATCCTATCCAGCGCGTCGCTCATGTCCGCCCTGACATCCGAGTCCCAGTTCTCGTTGAGAGACAGCGCGCAGGACGTATGTTGGATGAAGAGATTGAGAAGGCCAACCTTGTAATTCTCCAGCTCAGGGAGATTTTCGACAATCTGGTCGGTGATCAGGTAGCTTCCGCGCGACTTGGCGGGAAGTATGATGGACTTCTGAAACCAGGACATGCTGGATGGAGATAAGGTGAGAATGAGAGCGATGAGAATGAGAGCGATGAGAAGAAGAGAAGAAGAGAAGAAGAGAAGAAGAAGAGGAGAAGAGTTGTGCTAATTGAGATGGTTGAAGGTGACTGTCATATCGTGCAAATGGCGAATGTGGATAAGGCTGGTATCTTAGCTATGTCATGATTACTATTTTAGGAATACACCTCACTTCCCCATACTTCCCCATACTTCCCCATTAAGACAGCAGCAGCATGAGATGACAGAGCGCGAGCGTCGCCAGCAAGCATTTGAACTTTTGAACTCATGCGCAAGATCCAAGAGGAAGCGCGCGCATACCAAGCGCTGCTGGACTTCTCTCATCGTTTATCTTTTGGGGTCATGGCTCTCACCCAAACGCATTTCAGCATCTCGTCTGGACTCGCTCCGTTCTTCAACAACTCTCTCCACTCTCTCAACTCTCTCACCTGAGATCGCCTACTCAACTCTATACCCTCTCACTCTATACCCAAGTCCACGAGCTCTATTCCCCGGCTCGCATCCACATCATCAGCTTCTAGACACAGATACAGCTTCTTCAGCCTCTGAAAGCTCCCCAACCCTACCTGCCAATTCAAATAATAAAACATCCTATACCCTCCATCTGAACCCGAAGCCGTATGTATAGTCAACGCCAAGCTCTCAATCCTCTGCAGCTGCTCAAAGTCGAAATGCTTTCCATACGGAAAAGAAGCCATGAATCTCCCGCGCCCAGGCTCTTCCACTTCCCCGCGCGGCAACAACGTCCGATCGAAAACCACCGTATCGCGCTCAAAATTGAAATTGACTTTCGGCGCATACTTGGCCACCTCAGCCTCATTGCTCTCAGTCCCCGTTTCGTACTCTTTGCCCTCGATACTGAACCCGTGCTTATGTACTCTTCGTGGTCTCAAGACGGGAGCGTTGGCACGGCCGAAAGTGAGCTCGTAGTGCGCGAGAGCGAGGCTGCGTGTTTCGGTGCAGAGGTGAAGGAGTACGGGGATAGGTGTCGAGCAGAGGCATTCGAGCCATTGAGGCTGTTCGGAAGATCAAACGATGTTCTGAAATCTGTGTTCCCCCGAATCCCGCCCCCCGCTGTCTGACACGACACCATGGTCAGGACTCCTCGACCGCTTTGCACGCGCCGCGTTTTTCGTGTATGAGAAGCTGTACACAGACCCGGACTTCAGGCCTACAACCGGCGTACGTGTCCGCAGCGCTCAGGACGTCCTCCGCCCGCCGCTCAGCGCCGAGACAATTGCGGCGGTTGAGAAAGAGGTGGGCGGCTGGTTGCCAGACGAGCTGAAGGAGATGGCTCAGGTTGCGGACGGGTTCTACGGGGGACGTGGTTTGGGAGGAGGTTTTATGTGTGGTGGGTGGGCAGGGATCCGAAGACTTTACGCCGAGGACGCGTTGTTGAGTGCCAGCTGGTTCGTGGATGACACTGATGAGCCACTGGACGGGCAAGTCTGTCTGGAAGGAGTACCCGGCACGGAGGACGACGAGAACAAATTCGTCATCATCCCGCCTGAGGTTTGGCGCAGGATTTGGGATCGTGTCGACGAGATCGATCCCGGATATGAGTACGAAGAAGGGGATTACGCGCTCGGTGTGTATCAGATGTATCTCGGTAATGCAAACATTGAGGTGAGTGGCAGGACGTGTTTTAGGCAGTGGGTTCAGGGGGAGACGGAGTTGTTAGAACAGAGTTGGGCGGCCGGGGAGCGGGAGGAGGAGTAGTGGCGGCGTGAAGTTGACGCCGAGTATAGGGATGGCGAGGGTGATGACGAGGATGGCGATGAAATGAATGATGAATGATTATGCTGTTTTCAAGATGGGTTGCAATTGGGTACTCTAGGTAAACTTTATGTCTGTCAATACACGGAGTTACAGTAGAATTTCACCTGTCCCAGCCTCCTAGATGAGGTAGAGAAACGGCCTAAGACTGTCTATGTCCCTGTCTCTAGTTTATGTATCACCTTCTCGAGAAGACTTGCTTTGGCTGCAAGCTACAATACAAAGCCGCTCAAAGTGACAGCTATGACGATGCGGAATAAAACTTCTTAAGACTCGGAGCGTGACTGAAGTGAATGTGAGAGGACTGTGAAAGTGGAATTCGAGAAGGATTAGTTGTATTTGCCCTCACCTTTGGTGTTGGTGTTTGTTCCAGCACGGATATAGTAGTGAAATATTCTTTAATATGCATATATGTAAGGGTTATTAACATTAGTGGTAACCCCTACTCGTGCCTTACTGCTTTCATTACACAGCATCATTTTACGTGCACTTTAACTTCACAATTTCAGCGATCACTTACTGCCTGTGCGAAGACAATCCCCCAGCCCAATCTAATGAATAATCATATAAGCCCAAAGTGTCCTGGTCGAGCAAGGGCATATCGAATGTCTCGAAATCTAGCGGCATCGCGCATTCTCCAGCTGACTGGTTCAATCCCTGAATCATCAGGGCTTGCGAGTTGCCGATAAAACCGTTCGTGGCAGAGATCGATGGATTCTGCAAGAGAGCCATGCTCGTATTAGGATATGCCTCACGACTGCTCTGCTCGGCATCCTCTTTTATCTGACTATCATCCTCAGTTTCGACCGCTTTAATATTTGGATTGGGTGTTCTGATGGTTTCGCTCATCGAGATGGAGATACGGTAAAGTGGAAATCGAGTCTCGATTATGTTCTGGGACTGCAGAGCCATAGGAAAGTCGGAATCTCGGGGGAAGCAGCCATTTGTTATGGAGAGATCGATAGTTAGTGTAAGGCGAAGATATAAGCTAGGCTGTCGTAGGAAGACATCCCCCCAGTCATTAACCATTCTCTTTGGTCTGACGGATCTCGAAGTTGATGGAAATGATGACCTCGTCGCAGAGTCATGGCGCTGCGAAGAAAAGTAATCGTTATTGCTATTGTTCACCAGAGACCCCTGACTTGGACGTTCAACACTGATATGGTCGATCAACTTCCCAATCATTTCCGCTACCTGATCCGTGCCATCGTATTTTGATTGCATTGTGTTCATGGCCTTGGTGAAGATGCTCAGACACCTCCTATTCTGCGTAGTTTGTGACTCGGTCGTTGAGAGTTTTACATCAAGCACGCGCAGAACTAATGGGAGTGCAGCGTATGCCACCCTGAAGGCTGAGTTTAGCCTCGTCCTCGAATTGAACGACATGGGGCAGGCTTACACGCTAATAGGCAAGTATTTCAACAGTTTCAGTTGGGTAATCTCTCGGAGGTTGTCAGTTATACTGGCTGTAGCCAATTCTAGCTGACGCTTGCTTCGACACATTTGGTCCCAGTTGGATCCTGCTGATGATGTGGACGTCGTGGCTGACATCAACATTTCGTGGTGGTACAGAGCCAATATTGCTGAGCTGTGTATAAACTGTCAGAACTCTCTCATAGTAGCTTCCATCATCTGAAGAGAAATAATGGAGACTTACTGATAGTACATGTACGTAAGGTTTGTATATAGGACTACGGAATCGTGCATCATTCCCATGGGGGTAGGAGTGGGGAAATTTATTGTTGCCTTTTCAAACCAACTCTTCAAACTAGATTTGCATGTCTCTATACGATTGAATGACTGATCGGCCTGCTCAGTTGAGATTATGGAGTTGGGAAATCCATTCAACGGATAAACAAGCTCCAAAACATCTGTCAATGATACGGCTAGCTCACAGACAACGGTCATCAGTTGAATGAGTGAACGCTTTGTGGACGCATCATACACCTTGGAACGGAAGATCTCTGATTCAAGGTCCTCATTATTCAACGGTGTCAGAGACCAGTCGAAGTCGGCGGAACTGATTTGCACGTGTCGCCGCATCCCGAGGGGCAAAACCCGATCACGTAGTATGCAACACCACCAAAGCCTCTTCAATGTATTTCTCTGTTGAGTTGTCGAGTTTCTGCTCGTATGATAGCGATGTGCATTCGCTTCTCTTGCAAACTGTATTGCAGTCATCAACCAGAAGGTATTGACCCTTTTCTCCCTGCGCATGGGTGAGTGGTACGATAAGAGAAGAGCCCCTTGGGCTGTCGAGACAGGGCTTCTCTCCTCGGTGAAATCAAAAAGCAACTTTGCCCGGCGATATAAAGCCGCCCGAGCTATTCGAGTATTTTTGAAGCCAAGACTTTGAAGCAGTGTCGGGGGCACAAACTATTCAACTATGTTAACAAATACTCCCATTGATAGGATACGGAGCAGAGAGACTTACGGCGGAAGCCGCGAAGAGCATTGCTTGAAATGTAAACAACGATATTCTCGGGCTTTCTGAAGGATAAAAGCCAGGATGATTGTATGTTTCCCAGAATATACCCTCATCTATGATTGGTAAGTTGGGATGAACGTGAAGGAAATATTCTCGAACGAAAACATCGAGGATTGGCCGGGCTGGAATCCGAAAGCATTGTTGCAATTCGAGAAAATTGACATCTTGAGAAGATACGTGGGATGGGATATCGAGCTCAAGGAAAGGGTAGTATGAAAATATCACATTCGTATTCAAAGTGGCACGAGGCAATTCAGTGCTCGCTGAAGTCTCCTCGAACGCTTCAGGGCTGAGGCATCCCGTCCAAGATTGTTCTATACCGTCTGTTTTAAGCAGTATTAGAAGACTGCAATGACGATAAATTATTGGAGTCAAACATACCCTCAGCAGTCAGGTTGAGTGTAGATGATTCCGCTCCAGCGGTTTCTTTAGGTCCTCGGCACTTCCCAGGAGCGGCGAAATCTGAGTGATCTGATGATGATGGATCGTTGCTGATGGAGCTCTGATGTACATTGTTCATCAATGCGCCTGGATCTGTGCACTCTAGCAAAGAAGAAGCATAAGGCAGACTTTGGAAGGCTAAATCCGATGGCTCAGAAGCTGAGGGTGCGGATAACGTGGTAGAGTCCGTCTGAAGCCCTGAACGATTCTTGGAGGAACGGCTGCGAAAGCAGCGTTAGTCTAATTACTCGTCCAAAGCATACTGCGGTGTTGCCAATCCGGCCATTGTCAAACTGGACGGACAAAACAAATGATACACATGAATACTCACTATTTCAGAGGCCGATCCTTCACCACACAACTCTCCTTGCCCAGGATGCAATTCATGCATGGAGGCCCACGCTGAGCCACATCACATCGCACCTTTCGCGCGCGGCAAACTAGACATGCTTTCGCAGAACGTTTGCGAGATGGATGTGGATGTTGGGGGGGATTCTCAGATGCGTGAGATGTGTGATCTGGCATGGTATGTTGCTGTTTCTGGTGACACCGTGACAGTCACCTTTTGCTTAGGGACAGTCCGGTTGTCGAGATGGCGATGGTGAGACGGTGAGATGGTGAGATGGTGAGATGGTGAGATGGTGAGATGGTGAGATGGTAAGATGTGTACATGTAGCAGCAGTTCTGGAATGGTAACCTTAGGGATGTGGTAGAGAAGATGAAGATGAAGATGAAGATGACAATGACGATGAAGATGACATCGGTGATCTGAGAAGCGGGTCGTTAGAAGCTAGGTACCTCGGTACCTAGACGCGGGAATAGGTGGGGTGCGGCTGCGGCTGCGGAGTAAACATGGGGTAATCGAGCTTTGACTTACATAAGTATGTACCTAGTACCTGAATTAACTATATTTAGATACCTATGTATGTACCTAGATCTTCTCACATTTATCGCCCATTTCATTTTCATTTCATTTTCATTTCATTTCATTTCATATATCGATTGTTCATCGCCAAGCGTCATTAGCCTTCTCCTTCTATTTAAAGACCAGCCAGTGAAGCCCCTCAAATAATTCACACTCACCTTGTACTGAAAGCCCATGTCTTCATTGGAATGAATGAGAATGATAATACGTATGTATATATATATATATATATATATAAGGATCTATATGATGATATATGTATATGTATATGATGCATATGAGATATACATATGATGTATCAACCCCCAAGGCTTGGAACAAAGCATTGATCACGAGTCCATCTGGCTGCAAAAAGGCATGCTCCTCTCGGTAGAATATTCATCGTTCGGCTGAAAAATCGGCAAAATAAACCCGACTCATGAATCGTGACGTGATGCACAAATGCTTTGAGAATATTATTATACAGAATAACTTGTCTGGACAGTGAAGGTTACGTACAGATCCGACGAGCTTCACGAATTGGTGTTGGTATGTAAGTACTGTACTATAGTCGCGATTCCTTCTGGCCATTCGCTGCATGGGGGTCCTTAATCAGGCGCCTCAAGATCTTGCCTGATGCTGACTTGGGGATCACGTCGGTAAACACAACGCCCCCAGTCAGTCTCTTATGCGCAGAGAGCCTTTTGTCCATGAACTCAATGATTGAAGACGCAGAGATGCCCTCAGTCTTGGTAACCACATGTGCCTGTGGATGTTCCTGTCCATCTCTGAAGTGTCGCCTCGTTAGCCTCCATCACCCACGGACAGAGAGATGGTACGATAAGGAAAAATCACCTTTCCACTCGTATCACAGCGCAGTCGCTCACATGCTCGCATTCCAGAAGATGGGCTTCAAGCTCCGAAGGCGCCACTTGAAAGCCTTTGACCTTGATGAGTTCCTGCGAAATCGCACACCGTCAGCACGCGGCCACGCTGCTGAGAATAACCTGACAAACCTTCTTTCGATCAACGACGCTGAAAAGGCCGTTTGGCTTGACTACAACGTAGTCTCCCGTCTTCAGCCATCCGTCATCCGTCCAGGCCTCTTTTGTTGCTGCCTCATTGCGATAGTAGCCTTTGAAGATATTCGGTCCTCGAATGAGAGCCTCACCTTCTTCGTTGTATCCGGCCTCAGTCCCGTCATCCTTGACGATCTTTGCTTGCATATTGGCCACAAGGTATCCTACGCCGGCATGAGTAGGATCATACTCATCAGGCGCAAAAAGTGTGACCGAACAGGTTGCCTCCGTCATGCCCCACCCCTGCCTTGTATGTGCTCCTGTTGCGAAGACGTTCTCAAGCTGAGTCGACGTGTCTGCTCCCATGGGTGCAGCGCCGCAGAGAAGGAATTTGACGCTGGAAATGTCATAGTCCGACACAAGGGTGCTCTTAATGAACAGAACGGCCACCGGGGGCACCAAGAGCAGAAAAGTGACGCGGAATCTTTGAATTGCCCCGAGCAATAGAGCCAACCCGAATTTTGGCATGACGACAGTGGTAGAGCTTCGCCGTACATTTAGGACACAGAACATGAGAAGGCCCACTACGCTTACAGTCAGCGGTTATTCTGAGGGTTTCTTGCTTTTTTCGTACGAAATGACTTACTTGCATGGTAAAGAGGCACATATGCGCAGAATACATCGCCTCTGGCAAAGGTTGGATCCGATGTTCGCACTCTAGCAAGCTGATCGAGGTGCATTGACTGCTCTGCATTGGCAACCAGGTTATGATGCGTCACCATACATGCCTTAGGTGGGCCAGTCGTGCCGCTGCTGAAGTTGAGAACCGCAACTCTGTGAATTGTTAACATTTGATTTCGGGGATTATGACATAGGATCTGTGCTCAAACCTTTCTGAGACCCTCTTAAGGTCGTTGATCCTCTCCCACTCGAGTTCTCCGTAATTCAAGAGACTACTGAGTGGCTTGACATCTCTTCGATGAGATCCAGTCTTTCCATTATCAACTATGAATACGGACTCGATGGGGATATTGGTTTCCTTTGCTGCTTGAAGAATAGCAGGAAGTCTTTCTTGATCAGTAAAAATCAACCTCGCTGTTGATACCTTGATCTGATGTATTAGTTCTGCAACCGTGTGTCAATAATATACCCGCACCACATAGAGTCCGATCTCGTCTTACCTGTTGGCGTATATCCTGGATTTGCGCCCGTAAAGACACCCCCTGCACAGAGAGTTCCTAGTAGAATGACAGGGAACCAGATCTTGCACCTGTGAGTTTGTCTTCCTAACGATGGAGATCCTACCGGAAGTACATACAGAATTTTCCATGCAAACAAGGACAGCATCACCTTCGCCCAATCCCGCAGCCTCTCTTAATCCTCTCCCAAGCTTTTTCACTGCTCTTTCCAGCTCTGGCTTCTTGAAATTCTGCGTTGGAACCTCCGAGTTGACAAATATTGGCACATCAGTGTTCAGCATAGACTTATCTGTAGAAAGGTCAACTTAGACTTCCCATTTGAAATTATAGGACACCTATCACTGCCGAACATATGGACTTACCGAACACATAGCTCAGTACATCCACCGGAGGAATTTGGATTTGATCCTTTGACGAGATAATCATTTTGAGAAAGATCGACACCAAATGGACAACAACTGGGTATAGTTTGACAGCGCCCGCAATGAAAACAATCGGGGAACAATGGGAGATATGATCTATGACAGTCAAAATATTATATTGCTGCACTATCCTGATAGGCGAAATGGTAGATTTATGCAAATACCGAGCCCGAATTATCGATGTTAGAAGTCAGTTCCGTTTGCGCGGCAGAAATATTAGCTGGCCGGCAATATCAGCGCGGGGTTTTGCGCATCGTGATAGACCCGACATCAGAGATTTGTCTTCTCCACCCGAGTGGATCTATGAATAGTGATGTGGATTACTGCGAAGACATCAGCGACTGCTCCGGTATAACAAGGCTGGTCACACGTTCATATTCACTCGACGAGGAACAGTAGCGGGGAACTACGCCGTGTATGGGGCTTTACGCTTGGAATCTTAGCATACCCCAGAATATCGATAAGCTCCATACCAGATACATCCGACGCATGAGAAAGAATGCATTCACGTTTATTCACGTTCACCGTCCTACGTAGGTCTTGGCTGCTACTTGATAGAATCATCACTTCAAAAAGAGTTCAACGGATATTATACGATTTCTGATACTTCCATTGTCTCTGGCCTCTGCTGCTATCTGAAAACTACCCCGTACACTCTCTGCCGTAAATTGCTTTTTCTACCACACAAGAACCGGCTTCACACTTACTCCGCTGTGCATATCAGATAAGGCCTTTTCAAAATCCTCAACCTGTGAATCGTCAGCACGTTGCACATATGGAAATTTATTCATGGCTGGGGACTCGAGCTTACAGGATAGAACTTGACCAGCTTCTCAATTGGCAGCTTGCCTTCTTTGTACCATTTGATCATCTTCGGAATAAATTCTGATGGCGTAACATCTCCTTCAATACTACCGCGCAGCAGCTTTCCCGTCTTCGAGAAGTCAGTCTAGGAAGGAATTTAAGGTGATCGATTCTCCTTACCTGCATAAAGGGGACAAGATGAACACTCAACAAGCCATCCATGGGCGGTACTCCGAGGAGGATCATCTGGCCTCTGTTCGCAGTGAACTCCATACCGTTTCCGATAAGCCCCATATTCCCTGTTGTGTCTATCGTAATACTTGGACCAACTCCTCCCGTCAGGGATCGAATCTTATCCACAACGCTGCCTTCCAGAGTGGATGTGTTGATAACGTGCGTTGCGCCAAAGGATGTGGCAAGCTCTAATCTTTCATCGAATCTGTCAACCCCAATGATCACAGAGCATTCCTTGATTTTGGCAGCCTAAGGAAGTCAGTAACGCCGAAATCGGGGTACAAAAGAGCCATACCATAATCGCACTCAATCCTACACCTCCAAGCCCAAGGATAACGATGGCGTCTGTCTTCCCAGCAGCAGTTAGGATATCCACTGTTCCGATTCCAGTTTGGAAGCCACAGCCAAGCGGCGCAAAGAGCTTGAGCTGCTCCTCATTATCCACCAGATCTGTCACCTTCACAACGGAAGATTCCTTTACAATCGCATAACTCGAGAAGGACGACTGTCCAAAGAAGAAGCCTGATGCCTTCCCGCCGTCGGCGATTTGAAAGAGCTCCTGCTCGCCGCCATAGTTGGCCGCTGAGAAGCTCTGGCAGTACGATGGGTGGCCATCTTTGCAATCTTTGCAACTCGCACAGGACTGGAAGGATAATAATACTGAGTCACCAACAATGGAATTTTGCACCCCAGAGCCGATCTGTTGGACGTAACCAGCACCTATGCAGAGGTTAGCACCGAGAAGTTTGAAGATCGAGGAGTTTGAAGATCGCGGCTTGGCCACCAACCTTCATGACCCAGCACTTTTGGATAGGGTCCCATCTCAGGCCCGACGCTGCTGAAGACCAGATCCGTGTGACAATATCCCGTCGCCACGAGCTTTACAAGAACTTCATTTGGGCCGAGTGCGCGGAATGTCACATCCTGGAGCTTTAAGTTCGGTTTGCCGTCAATCGGGTCGTATGCGACAATGGCGCGTGCCGATATTGGAGAGCCCTGGTTTTCGGCCATTATTGCTTCAAATGTGGTGAATTTGTGAGAAATAGTACAACGGTTGAGGCAAACGATGAGGGTTTTTCTTATGAGAATGGCGAAGAATCCGTTTCAGTTCCAGTCTCAAAAGAGATCTGACTCTGAGGCCAGGGCCTATCGCTTGCATATATAAGGGATGCAAACGAGGACTAAGGAACAGACTCACATAGATGGACCATGGTTGTGCCCTGATGTCAATTGTGCAAATAGCTGACCTGAGACCTTCATTGAGCAGTACAGAGCAGAGGAGAACTGCGGGGTAGTCTACAAGCCACAAGTTCACAGACCTATCTTGGCGACGTTTTTAGCTTTACTCACTTAGCCTCTGTTAGTCTCTGCTAGTGTCTGTCAGCTCTATCAGCTCTGTTGGTTTAGAGGAGGAATTCTTTGTTAAGTTAGTAGTTTAGATTTAGTTTTATTTATTAATGTTCTACTACTGTATATATATATATATTTTATTATTAATTTTATATAATCAGTCTACTAATAAGTCACATGATTTCCATGTGACTAGAATTGAAGAAACTCGCGAGTTTTAAAATACACAACTCAAATTCAACTCCTTTCTTAGCAACTCAAACACAGATTTGAGTAACTCGGGTAACTCATGAGTTTCTTGAGTTTTTGTGAGAATCCTGGTATGATTGATCTCTGATCTCTGATTGCTGATCTCTGACCCTGATTGTAAAGCCCAGACTGTACGGAGTAATCCTCATTCTCAACCCCTTTTTGCCCCACTCCTCGGCACGGCACGGCGGCACGCCATGTTGTTACGTTACCCCTCTCATTGAAACGTCTACGACTGCGACTGCGGGGCTCGGTCGAAATTTGAAATCCAGCCTGCGTTATTTTCAACCGACATATATTGCTGGAGGAGGAAGCAGATACAATATTCCCCAGCACCGATACTCAGACACTCAGACTCCCCAACACGCACGCACACCTGAAAAACCATCTACAAATTCACAATGACCGAAGTCCAGCAGAGCAAGGCGACGGCCATCGACTTCACGAGCTTCTCCAACATCATCGATGGGAAGCTGACCAACACAGCATCCACGAGAACCGCTGTCAACCCAGCGACGAACGAACCGCTCTTTCCCTGCCCGGTCTCAACACCCGACGATGTCGACGCCGCCATCAAGGCCGCGCGCATCGCCTTCAAGTCCTGGAAAAAGACATCGGTGGAGCACCGCAAGCAACAGCTCCTAGCCTTCTCCGCCGCCTTGCTCGCGCACAAGGCCGAGTTTGTCAAGTTGCTCACAACAGAGCAAGGCAAGCCGGTGAGCATTCTGCGAGTCTGGCGAGAATTCAGAGACACTCAGTGCTAATTACTTATGCAGACCGCATTCGCGGACCAAGAAGTTGAATTTGCAGCGCTCTGGCTCGCCGGCCCATGTTCGCTGGAATTACCAGCTGAAATTGTGGAAGACACCCCAGAAAAGCTTGTCAAGACGTACTACACCCCCTTGGGAGTTGCAGTCGGAATCGTCCCGTGGAATTTCCCTATCATGCTTCTCTGTGGAAAGATCGCGCCGGCGGTGTTGACGGGTAACACCATTATCATCAAACCTTCACCTTTCACACCATACTGCGGCATCAAGATTGTCGAGCTTGCGCAGCAATTCTTCCCTCCCGGAGTCGTTCAAGTCCTCAGCGGTGACGACAACCTGGGGCCCTGGCTGACGGCCCACCCCGGGATTGACAAAATCAGCTTCACGGGGTCGACGGCGACGGGGAAGAGGGTGATGGAAAGCGCGAGCAAGAATCTGACACGTGTGACGTTGGAATTGGGCGGCAACGACGCAGCGATCATATGTCCCGATGTTGACATCGCGGCCGTTGCACCACAAATCGCGACTTTTGCGTTCATGAACTCCGGACAGATCTGCATCGCCATCAAGCGGATCTACGTGCACAAGGATATCTACGCCGCGTTCCGTGATGCCCTTGTCCAGTTCGTCGAGTCCTTGAGAGTGGGCAGCGGCGATGTGGAGGGAGTGTTCCTTGGGCCTGTTCAGAATAAGCTGCAATACGACCGCGTGGTTGCCTTCCTCGACGACGTCCGTGAGCGTGGGCAGAAGGTTGCCACGGGCGGAGAAGTCATCCACACGGAGAAGAACGGTCTGTTTATTCAACCAACGGTGGTCGACAATCCACCTGACGACAGCAAGATCGTTGTCGAGGAGCCTTTTGGGCCCATTGTGCCGCTCCTGGAGTGGTCTGAGGAGGACGAGGTGATTGATCGTGCGAACGACACTGACATGGGCTTGGGGGCGTCAGTGTGGACGAAGGATCTCGACCGCGCGCTCCGCATTGGCCAGTCATTGGAGGCGGGGAGCGTCTGGATCAATGAGCATGTGGGCCCCACGCCCTTGGCGGCGTTTGGAGGTCATAAGAAGAGTGGCATTGGACGTGAATGGGGCGTCGGCGGCCTGAGAGATTACTGCAACACGCAGACAGTATTTTTGAACAGGCCGAAGGCATGATATGCTATGCCCCAGCTTGTTGAGTCAAGTGTGGGTGTCTGTAGGAACCTGGGGATCCTCAGTTTGGAGAATGCATGAGAATCTCCATGTGCACGCATAGAATCTTCCATGCTGATACACCGGCCTTTGAGCCTTTGTTTCTAGCTCTCTATATATGAGAACCCAAGTCTAGATTAGACAGTTTTACAATTGAGGATTTTACATGATTCATTTCTACATTGCATTTTTCACAAGTTCAACACGGGGTCCTGTTTGGAAAGAGGAGAGGGGCTCTGCTCTGTTTGCGCTGTTTGAGCTCTAGCAAGTTGGGGACCGGGAACGAAGAAACCGTCCAGGCTAAGCACCCGCTCACAGCCGCTAGTATATGTGCTAGTGTATTAGTATATATGCTAGTATATATTGCTAGTGTATTGTAGGAATCTGTAATAGGTACGTACGCTAAAATGCGGGGTAACAACCTTGTCTCGGCTGTTTCTTTAGACTGCTGTCGAATAGAGTACCGAAGTGCCTCCACGTCCAAATTCCTTCATACCGTATCACATTATTTACCATGTTCACACCACATGCCCGATTTATCACAAATCATATTTCTTACTTCTACTAGTGCTCAGCCACTGTACTGTACATAATCCATAATGCATAAGCTAATGGCTTCGGTAAGATAATTATGGCACGGTACTTATCTTGTATTTTCAGCCGAAGCTGGCGTGCGTGCTGTCTTTTTGGAAGGGGCATCCATCAATATCCATCTTATTTCCTCGGCAGCCTTCTTCTCCATATCAGATACATAATAGATAAAGAGAAGAGGGCCAGCATTTCGTAAGTGGAGGCTCTGTATAACATTAACATACATAGACAGAATTATTAACATCTTAATAGCTCACGGATTCTTGACATCGATCTCTTCGAGTGGGCACTGGACACTGAGCCACCGCAATGGTCGACCTCCACGACGAGAAGTTGCAACTGATTGCCCTTGGTGCAGGAGTCTTGCTGCACGTTCTCGCATATCGACGTGGAGAATGGGACCTCCATGTCCCCAAACTTCTCCTTGGATATGGCATCTTTCAGGCGGCAGTCGTGGCCTGGGACCAGCTCTTAAACAAAGACAGCCATGATTCTGTCGTAGAGACACTTCGAGCGGTAGTCTGGCTTGCCACCTGTCATGTAGTGGGCATCGTTTCGAGCATGCTAGTGTACCGAGTCCTATTCCATCGCCTGGGATCCTTTCCGGGCCCGTTCGCGGCGCGCGTCTCCAACTTCTATCTTACAAGACTCACCTCTAAACAACTCCATCTTTACAACGAAATTGAGACGCTGCACAATCAGTATGGGGACTTTGTTCGAGTTGGTGAGTTGCTATGTGCCCGAGCTGGCTAATAGAGCGCTGATTCTTGGATCAAAGGGCCAACTGAACTGTCCGTAACCGACCCAAACGCCATCGAAGCAATCTACTCGGGCAAATCACCGTGTACGAAGGGTCCATGGTATAATATTCACCATCCTCGCTATCCATTAAACATGACTCGGGACAAGGCGGAACATGCAAGACGCCGCAAGACCTGGGATCGGGGCTTGGGTACTCGAGGTGAGAACACATGATGGGAAATATGCACATCAATGTCCTAACCATTCGCAGCACTCAGAGATTATGAACCTCGCGTTGCGAATTACACAGATCGGCTTCTAGCACGGATCGAAGCGACAAAGGGCAAGCCTCTCAATGTCACCGACTGGTTCAACTTCTATTCGTTCGATGTGATGGGCGATCTCGCCTTCGGAAGGTCATTTAATATGCTTAGAGACGGCATAAAGCACTATTTCATGAAGGTCTTGCACGGAGACATGACGAATGTTGGATACTTGAGCCACTTGCCCTGGCTGTTTCCGTTTGTGAAGCTGGCCCCAGGTCTCAATTCCGAGCATCTCAAGTTCTGGAAGTTTTGCTCCGGTCTGGTTGATGATCGTATAAAGGTTTGTAGCGCTTGCATCTCATATGGCTGTCTGAGTTCTAACATCCACATAGATGAAGCCGGATCGGCCAGACGTTTTCACGTGGCTCCTGGAAGATTTCCAATCCTCCGCTCAGACAACAGAGACCAGGAACAATCTCGAAGGAGATGCATACCTGATCGTCGTTGCAGGAAGGCATGTTGTTATTCCGCTCTAGAAATTCGATATGCTAACCATCGCAGTGATACCACAGCCGCAACGCTGACTAGTCTCTTTTTTGAACTTGCGAGAAACAAAGAACAAATGGCCAACCTGAGGCGTGAACTTGATCCCTATTTTGCCAGTGAGAAGATTGATTACGTGTCACTGTCGAAGTTGAAGCATCTCGATGCTGTAATTAACGAGGCGATGAGACTTCATCCTGCTGTGCCGTCGGGTGTGCAGAGGCAGACCCCGCCGGAGGGATTGCTTATTGGTAATACATTTATCCCTGGAAACACGATAATGAAGGTGCCTCTACACACGGTATTCAGAGGTATGTTCCGATCTAATGCTTCCCCTCATCCATTTGTTTCTCTAACTCTCGATCCAGACTCGCGGTCATTCGACAGACCCCTCGAGTTCATTCCCGAGCGCTGGACCACCAGACCCGAGCTCACCAAGGATGCCTCCGTCTTCACCCCGTTCTCGACCGGTAAATGCCCCCCTCCGCCCCTGTGCCATTTTCTGAGCCTATGCTGACAAATCTGAATGTTGTAGGTCCATACTCCTGTATCGGCAAACAGCTGGCACTGATGGAACTCCGATATGTGGTTGCGCAGATCGTGCATCGCTATGATGTGGCGCTCGCGCCGGGAATGACCGAGAAAGCTTTCCTAGATGGCAAGAGGGATACCTTCACACTCGCTCTGGGGCCGCTGAACCTAGTATTTACGGATCGGAAGTAGGGGGACTAGGTTCTTTGTTGCATGAATATAATGAAAGGATATGTTTAATAGTTCGTTTAATTTCGTGATTGTTTTCATCTCAAACAAAGTTAGGGTAATTAAAACTCTGCTAATATTACTTTATAGATATCTTTTCTTTAATTAATTAACTTAAGCTAAAAATTAGCCAGGCTTTTCCTCTAATATATTAGCTCTTTGTTTTTATTCTTTAGAGATATTGCACCTTAGGCTTATTAACAGAATTTTTAACCCTTAGGATAAGAGATTATATATAGAAGTAGGCTGGCCACACTCTAGTTTAGTCTAGACTGTAGTGAAAAATGAGGACTGTTTCGAAAGCTAGACTGTTTAGTTATTCCGAGCGCTTTGTTACTACGGAGTAACTTACTAACGGAAATGAGGAGCGCCGTTAGTGAAGCTTTAGGGAGCCTTTTTGAGCCGAGCTTCATGGAGAGATGGTTTAATGGATGGGTTTTGGCAGCTAGTGTTGGTACTGCTGAAGGTATTTGGGTTGGGAGGAAGTTTGGTGGGCAAGGGGATTGGGATAATTGGGAGTTTGAGGGTGATATGGGATCAAGACAGAAAATGTCTTGATTATTGTGTTTGCTAGGGTTTTATAAGCGGGCTTTATGATTATGTGTATGAACCTGACTATCGGGCTGCAGGGGAGGCTGGTGTTCAAAAGGGTTTGTTTAACGGGCAACAGGGAGAAAAAATGATGGGGGAGCTAGAAAGAATGAAAACAGAGGTATCTTTTCGGTTGCTTAATTGCTTTTGGGCTTCTAGGTCTTGCTAGTTGGAGATTAACAAGCCGGGATATCCACCTCTCCTCTGCCGCCAGCAGTACATCCCCCTCCCCTTTCACGACACAAGGAGGTATCTGTGCCCGTAGGAACTCTAAACTTTGAGCCAGCTGAGATTTCAGCCCACTCTCTTTTATCTTAAAACCAGGGTTCTCGTTGTCTGAGTTGGATTGGGACATTGAGATTCGTGTTTAGATGTCCCGAATTAGCTCATTTTGAGGTGTTCGTCTGGTCGTCGCATGAGGCATGGACAATGTGAGCTAAGATCCTGGCCGCGGCGGAGTTCATAGCTCCTACATCAAGTCTCTAGCTACAGTTGATCCCTTTAATTCGATAGCGGAAGCAATCATTACTTATATGTAACCTTTAGGCTTGTTAACACAATAGCTGGCAATTGATCGCTAAAACAGAACTTGATATCACACTTGCTTTCACAGTACCAACGTCTTTGAGCAACCTTCACAGGTGGAACATTCTCCGTGGTATCGAACCCCAACAGCTACGGACACGCCCTCGAGACCCTCTCCATCATTTCCTCGTCCTCACCAACTCCATATCCGTTTAATCGCAAACTTCGCAGTTCCGCCCATTGCCCACCAACTAAGACTGGTAAAATAAGCTCTCGAAAACGCTCTACCATAACAAGCTCTTCTCCCTCCTCCAGAATTTGTTGAAATCCAGGACGGCTGTATTTTATGGGTGACTGAATGATCACCAACTCCCTCGAAGGCCCTCTGCTGACATCCAGAAATGTAGATAGCTCAGTCGTGAACGTGATATCTGCCTCATCCGGAAATTTAAACTCTTGATGCTAGGATTTGCCTTCTTTCCTTATGAATAACGAAGTCAACGAAGTACAACGAGAGGTGCAAGTGGCAAAAGCCCGCAAACTGGTCCCGAAAGATGTCGAACTCTCCGTAATCTACTTCTCACCTGGAAATACTCGCGGCGATTGGACTTTGCGTCTGACACTTCTTTTTTATGTGGACCATCTGCTGGCAGTGGCGATCTTGGAACCCCCACCATCGAGGATCCTGAAACCACGGTGTTCGACAACATCGAGACCGAGATGTAGAAGTGGTGTAGTTGCTGAGCCATGGAAGAATGCTAAGAGAAGTTCTCAATCCATTTGGCCGCCGAGCTGCAGTGATGTTGTTTTTGGGAAGAAGATTTTCGGGAATCCTTGTTTTGGTGGGAGACTGCCGTATTTCAAGAAGAGATCAACGTTCGCGACTTGAGCGAGGGAGCAATTCTCGAGAAAGGTCCAGATGTAATGTTTGTGATCATGGAGCGGAATGATCCAGGACTGTGGCCAACTATCTTCTTCTGCATCAGGCTCCCAATCGGGATTTTCTGTAAATGATTTTGGTGGAATACGCTCGTCAGAGCTCTATACTCCAACTAGAAAGCGAAGCATGCGGATGTAGGAGTAGTATTCTGGATGTTATCGTAAAGTTCTGGAGTTGACATTGCTGGTTCTCTAGAATGGTTTCTGAGCACCAGATTTCGCGCCAGGTTTCACGCATCTCGATGGTGTAGTAGATCAAAGGTCTCGCGAGTGCGTAGTTTGATTTGCTCGTTAGAGAAATGCTGAGGAGATCTGTGGTCTGTAGATGGCGATATATTTCTACTCGTAGATCGTCGTCGAGACGAGTAAATTGAGGGAAAAACATCGTGTGAGAAATGGCCTTGAAACTGAATTCGGACGAAGCCGATTGCTGTTGACTCCAGTGGCTTAAGTCGATTTGATTTTTTTAGGGGAAGTTGAATAGAAGGGATGAAGGAAAGTCGGGGGAGATTGCTATCTTGTGAATTGTGATCAGGCAGGTCGCTTAAGCGGAGCCCATGTCCTTCCTGATTGGGGGGGTTTCTCACTGCGCTTCACTTCTTACCAGATATCATGTTTTGTTTCTATAAATGACATTTTAATCTCGGATATTCTCCTGGCAAACGCGAGGGAGAAACGGGATCTCCAGCGGTATTCTGGAACGATAAACTCTTTCGTGGATTAACATTTAGCTGCCCACTTTCATCACATGAAAAACCAACTGTGTGAACCATATACAGCCAGTGCAATTACAGTCTGAATGCCTAAGTTACGCAAAATCTCATGTTTTTGTTCTTGTCTTAAGAAAACAAGCTACAAGTGTATTATCCTTTGAGATCATAGATAATCAAATATAAATCTCCTCGGGGTTGCGTGTAACCATCTACAATGATCGTGTGACAAGAGCTCCATGTGGCAAACTAAATTCACTCTAGATCATTTCGCAATATCCTGCCCACCAATACCTCTGCTTCACAGCACAGATCCGCAGGCCACGGTGGTGGAGGTGAGGTTTTGACCTTCGAGTTCGTAAACATCTTCTCGGCAGACGGACATGTTGTTCCCCCAAACGTGTTGCCCCTAAATTATCCAGCTTTTGTTCAAATTAGCATGCCAGATTTAGGTTTTCACGAAGACTCTCAGGATCCTATCGTACCTATGACTAACTAAACCCAAGTGTCGGCATTTCCTAACGCTTGATCTTTCTAAATAATTCTGTTGTCAGCTGTGTTCCGATGAAGAAATGAGAAAGGCAAATAGCCTCTCATGCTTCGTTTGAATATTGAAAAGTCGAGGAGTCCAAAACAACTGGAGAAGAGGATCATTTGGACTTACCTTCATCCCAGCTGTCCTTTCTCAACGCAAACCTGCCATTTATACGGTTTCGTATTGTAGGTGCCTAAGACGTCATCCTCGCGAACAGGCCATCTACGGGATATAAATTAATAGCAATCTGCTTTTTCGAAGCAGTAATACCCACTGGTCGCATGCTTGCGAGGTATGAGTCATTTCGTGGACAACGAGGCGACACGAATGGAGACAGGTATTAGCAACAAAATGAAAAAGCTGGAGAAGCCACAAACCGCCGCTTTGAAGCATTCTGAAATCGCATCCTCTGGCCCCAACTCTAGCGTTGTACTTTTCTATCTCAGGAAGACTTTTGTATGGGTTATCCAAATGCTCTAGGCAGAAGTTTATGAGTTCTTCTTCCGTAGTGAATGCTTCTGTTCTAAGAGTAAAATTAGCATTGAATATGAGGGCCAAAATACTTGGAAATAACTTACCGATCAGCACAGAGGTCTTCCTCAGCCACAACATATGTTCAAAAGGTTAGATTAAGAGAGCTCTAAATAGCTCTTAATTCTTATTTTCAATTCTATTTCTACATTCTATTCTAAAAGGTTATCAATAGACTCACTGTTCTAATGATGCGGGGGAGTGTTGAATAAAGGGTGGGTGCCTGTAGGCACCTAGGAGAATTCTCATATTTGAGAATTTATAAGAATCATTGGGTTCATGAATGGAATCATCCATGAATGGAACGCCGGCCTTTGAGCCTTTGTTTTAGACCCTCTATATTATGAGAGGCCTACCATAGATTAGATAGTTAATTTAATCAATCACTTCTACATTGATCATTTCAACAGGTACGTCACATCGAAATTCAAGAGGACGTTGATGATGAAAGAGGCAACGTTATTGTTGAAAGTAAATGCCTAATTGAATTTAATATGCAGAAGTCTATCTAATAATGAATGTACGTATAGCCCCTCCTATACCCTCTCCTGTGTCCTTTCCTGTGCAACGCATCGTGCAGCCTTTTGACGCCACTGGCCATGTGATTGTTCAAACAGTTTTCAACCTTAGACGTTGATTGCAGCGATGACTTCCTTAGCGCCTCCCGTACCAGATCTCAATGCACCATCCATATAACCCATGGAATCTACCGCAGTCTCCGTTCCCACGAAGTGGACATTATCAAATGGTGCTCTCATAGCGTCGCTAACATCCGAGGTAAGCACTCCAGGAGGCATGATTGGACAAGATGCACCAAGGAAGTAAGAATCCTTAGTTCACTGCTTCTCATGGGTTGCAATCGGTTCGGGGATCTCTTTGAAAAGAGTCCCGTACGCCGCCTTGAACTGATCCCAAACAGCCCTTTTGCGATCCGCCTCACTCAGAATTGACCTTCTACGACCGCGAGCAGCAACCAATACAAGAAGCTGATCTGATCTGCCTCAATACCAATCTGAGCTCCTAGGATGAATGTCGCAATGGATGCAACAGCAGGATGTGGATCGAATTTCTCGACGTACTGGGCGACAGTCAAGGCATCCCACTCTTTGACGTTGGGTGAGCTGGCAGATCGGCTTTATTGATCTGGCTTTGGAGTTCCTCGATGTGCCCCATGAACTTCAAGATATGCCCGGCAGTTTCTTCATCGGCCTGAAGTAAAGATTACTTATTAGCATAGTAAAATTGGAGGTCATTGCTCATATTTCTTGCCACTCACCATAATTCCGCCATATGGCTGGCTTTGCACCACACCGTTTGGGCCTATCTGCAGACTGAGGCCCGTGACTCTTTGCTCAATCATTTCCAACCCATATTTCTGTGACAAAGAATAAATCTCACTTTGGTCAGTATCGTTGATCCAGGCACTTCCAAGGTCCACAGTAGCGTGACATTCGTAGTTGGAAGTGCAGTTCCCCGCACCGCAGTCGAACGGGGAATAACCACAGAGATCAGAGCCATTCTATGATGAAATCAGTCAGCGTTCCGGGCTAAAGAATATGAGGCTGAAATGAAGGTACGTACTTCACTGCAGCAGGCACCATTTGGGCAAGGAGTTGCTGCATTGCAAGTTCTAATGGGAAGGTCGAGACCCTCAGCAGCGAGGTCTATTCACAGAAGCCCGTATGCCGAGTTAAGGTTGAAGTAAGAGAGGTCCGCAATAGCTTTGAAACACAAGGCGGAGAAGACCTGCAAGCCTGCGTGGTTTGAAGAAGGCCACATGACTCCAAAGGCTTCTTAGACTGTTGCGAGCAAAGAGAAATGATACTGAGAATAAAAGCACGAGAGATGGAAAACGAGAAAGTATACTACGAACCCAAGATACGATAACCGTTATCTGCCGCGGGAAGATTTGAACATTCGCTCGGCTCTTGCAACTTGTTGCCCGGTGGTGTCTCCTCGAGTCTTACGACTGGGTCGGCTCGGACGCGATATAGATCGACCGTGCTGCGAATCCCAGTGATCTGCAAATCCCAGTGATCTTGCGTGTCTTAATTCAGCCAATATGACGGCTGAAAATACGTATATCGCAACTTTGTATGAGGACGAACTGCTATGCTCTGAATGTTTTTTGAAGATATTCCATGCTCGGGTAACGTCAGATTTCCTATCCGACACTGATTACTAGGAATATCTTGTGAATGAGTTCTAGGACATTCAAGATGTATGCCAAACAACGGTTGGTGAGTTAGTGATGAGAGCCCCTCCGAATGATGCGCATGTTACAGAGCTCGCGGACGCACGCAGCCTAACAACAAGCAGCACAAGCACAGCACCCACGGCCACAGTGTGCACTAGCCAAGAAGTTGATGTCCAAATGGCAAGTGGGGAAGGCATTGAGGCTTGCAACTATTTCGCCGTAGAATTCGGCGTCGCGTTTGATGATGGCCTCTAGCAGCGAAGAATGCTATTCGCCCGACCTGGTATGCGTGCCGAGATCGTGTAGGCTCCTGCAAGTCGACCAAGGTGCTTCCTGGTATAGACTCCTGAAAGGACCCTCCGAGTACATAGACTGACCATCTACTCACAGCGAGTCGCTTGCGCAATCCGCATCGAATGAAATGAATCCAATCAGCGTAGCGCAAATAAGTACGTGGAATCCAAACATCGCCGTGTCTGCTTCGGCTACAACCCAAGCACTGACAACAACGTCCTCGGCGGCACCAAAGCCTACAAATACGCAAGTAGGAACCCCTAGCAGCTGTACTAAGTTCTATGAGGCGAAGTCAGTTGAGTTTGTTTTATTCCTCGAATCCTGTTCTCGGGGCGGGTGATGAGAATTGCGGGCCTATGCTTTGGCCAGAACACTTTTATTGCATCGTAACGTCGTAGTTGAGTCATCTATGAAGTGGTGGTTCAAGTGTAAGATAGGGAAGGCGCAGATCTAAGTTATGCTGTTCTTGCGGTATTGTCTGTGGGATTTGTACTTGAAAGTTGGCCCGAAATATACCGAGAATAGTGACTGTCTGCCTCCTAGTTATACGGTATTTTATTATCCCTACTCCCAGTGCTTCGTGAAAATCCCAGGAGGGGATGTGAGACAGTGAAAAATAGACCCAAACGTAGGAAACCAAGGATCCAGAGAATACTAGCACAGAATCATCATTCCCACTTGTGGTCATATTCAATCTGCGCCTCCTTTAACCTCAGTTCGCTCTTCTCCTTTTCTTCGATGTCACCACGTTCTTCCTCATCTTTTATCTCTTCTTCGCGCCATCGGAGAGTCCTCTTCTCGACGACTTGTAGGCAGGCTTTGTTCGCGGCCTTAATACATTCTTCCTTCCGAAAGATCTCAAAGGTGGGCCATCCGTGATCTTGGAAGATTCGGTTGACAGGCTAGAGCAAATGCGATCAGTAAGTTGCCCACTCAGCAATACATTATAACTTACAATTGCTTCTTGTTCGCCGGCCTTGTATATTTGGTGTTCCAACTCGTCTGGAGGTCCCCGCTTTCGCTGATGAATAACGTGGGGCATAGGAATTAGGTCGAGGGAAAGAAATTGACAATGGATTCCGTCAAAGTACTTTTCGATAGGAACAGGCTTGTACCATAGCCATGCAGGGTCCTCTTGAGCCCTACGCACATCCCAATGGGGGCCGCAGCGCTACACGTAGCCTTCTCCAGTATCGATCAACCACCAAATTCCCTCATGACCGTAGGCCAAGCAAATCATTCCGGGTTCTGGTTCCGCATCAAACGGCATGAGGGGATAAAAGCCCAACAGGGATCTACTCTTTGCCATCTGGTCGGTAACAGTATCATCCCACATCCGACCAAGATATTTTATCGGTGTGGTTTCGGGCAAGACTTCGTGGCCATGCTTAAGGTATGGAAGGTGTCGTAAGAGGTCAATAACCGTCGCGTTTCGGCCCATGGTACGAAGGAATTTGGCGTCAATCTCTGAGTCATCCCAGCCTACAGGTGGTGCGTGTTGAATATTCGAATCTTCCATATATCCCATACGCGCGAGCGTCTCGTAGTGACGCGTGAGGCAGCGAACGACAACATCGCGGTTATAGGCTGGGATTACTTCCATTTTGGTGAGTGGCAACTACCTTGCGAATGTTTTGTTAGCTCTGATACTCTTAGGGAGAGGGAATGACTGACTGCTTTGAGTAAAGGGGCTCTTCTAACGTTAATCGTGTTAGGAGGAGACGGAAGTAGGGTTAGTAGAGACAAGATAATCATGAATATTCAAATATTCAAGTCGTGTGATATTTATAAATATAAACATTCATAACATATTCATAAAATATTCATAAATAGAAATATATAATCTTAATATTTATAGGTACATTTATAAATATTAGTTATATAATCTGGAGCATGGTGATGTTTTAGCGCCCGCCCGATCATCACGTATCGCGCCTGCACGGGAGGTTCATTTCTCCTTCTTGCGATGCGCCTTTACTCCTCGTTCCAACCTTCATATACGGCATAGTCTTTAACGCGCGAAGTCTGCTCTAGACTGAACTTGAACCTTCTTCTCCCGTTGCGCACAGAGACATCATCATTCTGAAGTTTTCTAAAACCTGCAACTTAAGTATTTCGCAGTAGGTGAATACAAGATGAACATTCCTAGTCCGCCGTGCAATCCGTACAGGTACAAATATTGCCCAGTTTATCAGCAGCACGAGGGCCTAGGTTTCGAACTTCACATCCGCCTCATTCTTTGTGCTTCGGTCCCCGCTTCTTCGCAATCACCATCACAGCACAGCGACATCTATAACTGCTCATCTCACGATCTTGCGCAAGTTAATGCAGTGTAGTATTTTTTGTAGAGGGAATCAGGCATCAGTTGTTGGGTGTCGGTCATCTCAAACGTGTCGATCATGGCCACTAAAATTAGGACTCAAGATTCGAACAATGATAAGCTAGTGGAGGGATGCTAGAAGAGGTAGTATATTTTAACGCTTGGTATACATCGAAAGGAGATTCTAAATAATTCCTAGACCAGCTGTGGCGACTGTGAACTTTCAACTTGGGTGAACCCACGAACTATCTCCCGCCACTTCCCCCCCCGCGGGGGGGGGGGGCGCGCAGCGGAGGGTAGCATGGCAATCTGGCAGATACAGAGGGGCTGTCAACATCCATAAAACAATCAAACTCCTGTGTGCCCAAGAGATCGTTAGATTGGAGGGTTAGTAGTAAAATGGCGCGTTGGAAGGCACTGGAATCGATTCTGCCATCCGTGGGATCTCGGGGAAATGGGTGATAGGCGTAATAGTGGAAAGATCGCCAGAGCAGTTGGATTGCGGGCTCGGAAATAGCGTCATCAGTATGTACACTCCGTATATATCTTGTGAGACTATCTTCATTCCAGTCTGGGATATCTGTCAATCATTGTATGTGGCTTTCAATTTGGCGGCGAGGCGGACTTACATTGATGTTCGGAGGAGTCTTTGACACAATGTGTGTCGAATATCGTCGACAGACGCGGCTGGATCCCCCTTAGTTCTTGCTTAAGTACTTTCTGAAGATCTTTAAGAATCGAATCTAAATTTGAGTAAGATCGTATGAAAGTAACGAGTCTCGTGATGAGCAGGTTCAACCTGGAGACTCTACTGACCTGTTGTGGCTTGATCGAGATACTCTTTCACCTTCCGCTCATGTGGGAAGAGAGCCTTAAAGATCCCACCCAATATTGAGAGCGTAACTTCACCCGCAGTTTGTCCATTCATTATTTTTTCTGACTTTTATCGCTGTAGATATCTCTGCTTGGAAAAGGTTGAAGGCTGTTTGATCAGGTAAGTAGGTAGATAGATGTGTTGCGACGACGTGTCGAGAGCGTTCCGCGGGATGGATCCCAGCTAGCGTCCTTGTCAAATGGACTGCGCCACTGGGTCTTGAGGCATCGATGCCCTGAACCATGCATGTTCTTTATAGACCCTAAAGGCCCTGAAAGCGCCCAGCCCGGGGTAGAAAAGTAGAAAAAGAGGCGCCGAACAGGCTGTGTATAGGGGGACCCCATCAACCCCATCGCCAACACGACCCGCATGACCGACCCTAAAAAATCGAAGCCCGAATATAAGGCCAACCTTGCTGCCGCCGTTGATTGCAGTCGAGAGAATCCAAAAGAGAAGCGTGTCACTGCTGCACGAATATATAAGGTCAATGTCGAATCAATCCGAGCTGCCTTGCGACGGAATCCAGAGGGTATACCTACACAGAATAGGGGGCAGAACAAACTGCGTACAACTGTTCAAGAGGAGGTTATTCACGATTTTTCGAAGGCACAATGGGAAGGAGGACTCGGCGCAACAAGGCAGAGGGTATTTTCAGCTACTGGATACTTGAAAGAACAGGAGAATCGAAAGCCGCCTTCTCAACGATGGTGCCGGACCTGGATGAAGGCTAATCCAGGTCTTCATGTAATTACAACAAAGCCAATTGCTCGGAATCGGGTAGAAAGACAGAGTGAGAAGGACCTTAAGCTTTGATTTGAGAAATATTCGAATGACATTAGACAGATTTGGAATCAGGAAGGCAAGGAATATATACAACATGGACGGATCAGGGGCACGGATAGGATGTCCAAATGGAGAGGAAATAATTGTGCCCACAGACGTAAAAGAGATGTACACGTCATCTCCTGAGAACAGGAAGTCAATAACGGTTATTGAGGTCATTTGTGCTGATGGATTGCCACCGCCTCCTCCAGTTATCATTTGCCCAGGGAAAAGGATCACGGAATCATGGATTCAGGCCAGTTTAAAGGGAGGGGATGTTGAATGTGTGTCACGAGCGGAAGTGACAGAGTGAGAATGTATGAATAGCATGTAGAAATAGAGTCTAGCTAAACTATGAAATCTATCTACTTATATATGCCTCTAGCCTCAATAGGCAACAGTAGGCATCAGTCGGCTATTGGACTGCATGCAGGTGAATATCCTGCTCTGATGTTCGGTGC